>Ga0335072_10001111_pt1 | contig 45470 bp, 37 predicted proteins | sample Lox_Sample_21_FD_206725 | JGI IMG/M metagenome (GOLD analysis project Ga0335072, IMG submission 206725) | Soil microbial communities from Loxahatchee National Wildlife Refuge, Florida, United States - Lox_Sample_2.1 | ecosystem: Environmental > Terrestrial > Soil > Wetlands | place: USA... | reverse complement strand
CCCCGGCGGTCCCCAGAAGCTTGTCGAATGTGTTGCGGCGCATTGTCATTTCTCCTGTCATGACGCCTGCCCGTTCCCGGGCTGCCATTCGTTTCCACTGACAATGCGAGCTTCCCGCCCGCAACCCAGCGGCCGTCACTGCCGAACGGCCCCGAAAACCCGGGACATAAGACCTGACCCTTCACCGCAGTAATGGCCGGAGCCGCGGACGATGATGATGCTGGGTAACAGTCGGCGGCGATCGGTAGCCCTCTGGCATGTGATCATCAGAACTTAGGTCCTGCATGCGGGCTAAGCCGCCGCGGCTGGGGTGGACGGCATCGACCTGGGACAACCCCGTTCCTGGGCTGAAGGGCTTTCTCCGGAGGGGAGAGAGCAGATGGCACGACGAGGCGCTCTTCAATGCGATCATGGCCGGCGCGGCCGGTTATGTGCTGAAACAGATCAGGGCACCGACCTGGTCGGCTGTTGAAGCGGCCCGCACGGCGGCGCGGCCAGTTGGCTACCCATCCCGCGGTCCAGGGCTGTGGGCCCGGACTAGTCCGTTCCGCTGGATGTCCCGGTGGGTCAGGCGAGCACCTCTCAGGCCGAGCACTCTGGAGGCGCTCACGAACAGCCACCGACATCGCTAGCACCGGAGTGATCGGGGGATCGGATTCTGTCCCGCCACAGCTAGCTATGCGGAGTGCCCGCAAGCAGTTCAGCACAAGACCATCTGCTGAGGGCCAACGGACCTTCGACCCTGTCGTCACGTTGGGCGCGCGTCCCAGCATGTCGTCGAAGGAGGTCGATGAGATGAAGCTTATTACCGCCATGGTCAAGCTGGACAAGCTCGATGACGTTGTCCGAGCCGTGTCTGCTGCCGGAGCCCGCGGGATGACGGCCACTGAGGTACGCGGCTTCGGCCAGCAGTTCGGTCATCATGGCCCGGACCGGCCGGAAGACGCGGTCGTCCTGGTCCTGCCCAAGCTGCGTATCGACGTTCTCACTGTCGACGAGCTGGCGTGGCCCGTCGCCGAGTCCATCGCCAAAGCCGTCAACACCGGAGCCATCGGTGACGGGAAGATCTGGATTAGCCCGGTCGAGGACGCGCTTCGGGTGCGCACCGGTGAGCGTGGCCTGGCCGCGGTGTGAGGTGATCAGGATGAGTATCCGACCCGGCCTCGACCAGCGTGGGCTGTCGACTGGCAAGAAGGCGCGTCTGCACCGGATCTTGTACCAGCATGGGCTGGGCAACGGGACCGCGATCTTCCTGCCTTATGATCAGGGCCTTGAGCACGGCCCGCGGGATTTCTTCGCAAACCCGCCGGCGAGCGATCCGAGATACGTGATCAACCTGGCGCTTGAGGGCGGTTTCAACGGTATCGCCATCCAGATCGGCCTAGCGGAGAAGTTCTACTGGGACTATGCCGGCGAGGTTCCGCTGGTGCTGAAACTGAACGGTAAGACCGACATACCTGACGCGATCGATCCGCTGTCTCCGGTCAACGCCTCAGTGCGTGACGCGGTCCGGCTTGGCGCCGATGCGGTTGGCTACACGCTGTACGTCGGGTCCCCTGCTCAGGAATGCGACTTCGGTCAGTACCTGGCGATCCGCGAGGAGGCACGCCAGCTCGGTATGCCGCTGATCGTCTGGTCGTACCCGCGAGGCGCTGCGATCGATGGCAAGGGTGGCAAGGATTCCTTCTACGCAGTGGACTACGCCGCCAGGACCGCGAGTGAGCTCGGCGCGGACGTCGTCAAGGTGAACTTCCCCCACGCGGAGAAGCAAACCGGCGTGCCACCGGCCTACCAGGGTGAGTTCAGCTCGCAGCAGGCGATCGCCTCGGTGGTCAGGTCGGCTAACCGCACACTGCTGCTGGTGTCGGGCGGCGAGCGTGCCGGTGACACAGCGATGCTCGAGAAAGCCAGGCAGTCCATGGAGGCAGGCGCCACCGGGCTGATCTTCGGCCGCAACGTCTGGCAGCGCGAACACCAGGAGTCGCTGCGCTTCGTGGCCCAGCTCCGCGAGATCCTAGCCAAATACCCGTCGTGACGGGGTGCGGAAGGTAGCCGCGGACGCGCCGACCCGGTGACTGTCGTGCGTGGCGACGACGGCTAGCCCGGGCCGGCGGCAGCACCGGCCAGCTGCCGCAAAAGACGCCCTAGCCGACCTGGCGTATGGCTGGTTCACCAGCGAGGTCGTCTTGTACTACGAGGACGGTGAGAGCACCATCGCGGCTGGCGGCGGGGCGCCCCGAGTGTCTGGCTGGCTCGCGGCCGTGGGGCTGGCTCAGCCGCTCCGGGCGTGCGATGGGCGGTATATCCACCGTTAGCGGCATGCCCGCTGTCAGCGTGAATTCCCGGCCGTGATGACGGATAATGGCGGGCGCGCCGACTTCCAGCTCATAGGTAGCAGCTGTTCCGGTGATCTCGGTTCGCAGCGGCTGACCGCGGAAGCTGATGGTGAAGGCAAGTCGCGTGATCGGCGCTGGCAGACGCGGGGCGAAGGTGAGCTTGCCGTATCGGTTGCGCAGGCCGCCGAGGCCTGCCACCACAGCCGTCCACGCGCCCGCCAGGGCCGCGAGGTGCAGGCCATCGGCCACGTTGAGCTCGGTGTCGTCCAGGTCGATGAGCGCCGACTCGGCGAGGTAGTCGTATGCGAGCTCGAGCTGGCCGACCTCGGCGGCGATGACGGATTGGGTTGCCGCCGAGAGGGAGGAGTCCCGGACCGTGAGCCGCTCGTAGTAGGCGAAGTTCCTCGCCTTCTGCTCGCTGCTGAAGGCATCCGGACGTTGCTGCATGGCCAGCACGAGGTCTGCCTGCTTGACGACTTGCTTGCGGTAGAGGTCAAAGTAGGGGAAGTGCTGCAGTAGCGGGTACTGCGCCTCGGTCGTGCCGGCGAAGTCCCAGACCTCGTGCGCGGTGAAACCCTCCGCCTGAGGGTGTATCCCGAGCTCGTCGTCGTACGGGATGGCCATTGCGTCTGCTGCCCGCCGCCAGGCGTCCAGTTCGCCGCTGGACACGTCGAGAGCACTGGCTTCCGTCGGGTGGCGCTGCGCCGCGTCGGCGGCGGCGCGCAGGTTGTGCTGGGCCATCAGGTTCGTGTACACGTTGTTGTCGGCCAGCGCGCTGTATTCGTCCGGCCCAGTGACGCCGTCGATACGGAACTCGCCGCTGCTGGTGTGGTGGCCAAGCGACTGCCAGAGCCTGGCCGTCTCCACGAGCAGCTCTAGCCCGGGGCTGGCCTCGAACCTGGCATCCCCGGTGACGTCCACATAGCGGATCACAGCGTCAGCGATATCAGCATTGACATGAAACGCGGCTGTCCCGGCAGGCCAGTAGCCAGAGCACTCGGCGCCGTCGATGGTGCGCCATGGAAACGCAGCGCCGCGAAGGCCGAGCTGCCCGGCCCGCACTCTGGCCTTGGCCAGCGTGCTGTGCCGCCAGCGCAGGGCGTCAGCGACTGCGTCCGGGTACGTGAAGGTGAGCATGGGCAGGACGAACATCTCTGTGTCCCAGAACGCGTGACCGTCGTATCCGGGGCCTGTGAGACCTTTAGCGGGGATGGCCTGCGCCTCCGCCCTCGCGCCAGCCTGGAGCACGTGGAACAGCCCGAACCTAATCGCCTGCTGCAGCTCGGGATCGCCGTCCAGTTCGACGTCGGCGCGATGCCAGAAGTCGGCGAGGAAGGCCCGCTGTTGCTCCAGCAGACCGGACCAGCCAGTCTGCGCTGCGGCCGCCAGCGCGGCTTCGACTTGGTCGCGCGGCGCCGACAGCGAACTGACTGACGACCAGGCGTAACCGACGAGCTTCACCAGCTTGAGCGGCTGACCGGGGGACACCGTCGCGGAGACGGTCAGCCGGGCACTGTCTGCCGAGCTGTCCGTCTCTTGCCCGGTACCGAGCGGCCCATCCACGACATGCGCCATGGCGGCCGCCACCCGCACATTGCTGAGCAGAGTTCGGTGCACGAGCAGGGCGCTGCCATCGCGAGCAGCGTGCGTCTCGCCGTGCAACACCGCCTGCAGGACAGTCCCGCCACGGGGATCAGCGGATGCGGATCCGTCCTCAGGTAGTTGCTCGTTGGCCACCAGTTCCGACTGCACGACGAAGTCGGCGGGCGCATCGAGCGGTTCCACCTCGTAGCAGATCGCTGCCACCGCCCGGTTCGTCAGCGATACCAGCCTGGTGGACCGGACCCGTACAGCTCGGCCTGCGGGCGAAATCCACTCGGCCACCCGCGCTAGCGTGCCAGCGCGGAAATCGAGCACACGCTCGTGCGAGCGGAGGTGGCCGTAGCGCACGTCGAAGGGTTCGTCATCGACCAGCAGACGGATCAGTTTTCCGTTCGTGACGTTGATGACTGTCTGACCGTATTCGGGTAAGCCGTAGCCAAACTCGGGATAGGGGATCTGCCGGCGCTCATGACAGCCGTTGAGGTATGAGCCTGGCAGGCCGTTCGGCTCGCCCTCATCGAGATTGCCGCGCCAGCCTAGGTGACCATTGGACAACGCGAACAACGACTCGGTTTCCGCCAGCATGTCGAGATCAAGGTCTGTTTCCCGGACGCACCACGCGTCTACCGGAAACGCCGGATGACGGATCATGGCCCGCTGCGGGGATCGATGGCCGTGTCTGACACCTTGCCTCCTTTACTGGCCTGGACGAAGACATCCGGGTTGCGACGAGCCGTGGGCGGGATGGCGCGCTCGGCTTCCAGCACGGTTCTCATCTGTGCCTTTTCTGGTAGCGGACTACGGGCCTACAGCCGTCCGGACTCCAGGGCCGCGAGACCGGGGAGCGCCTTCCCTTCGAGGAACTCCAGGCTCGCGCCGCCGCCGGTAGAGACGTGACTGAAGTCGGTGTCGCCGAAGCCGAGTGAACGGACGGCCGCAGCCGTATCTCCGCCACCCACCATCGTGAAGCCAGAGCTTGCTGCTATCGCCTTGGCGACGGCAAACGTGCCGTGGGCGAACCGGGGGATCTCGAAGACGCCGAGCGGGCCGTTCCAGAAGATTGTCTGCGCGTCTGCCAGTTTGCCGGCGAACAGCTCCCGGGTCTCTGGCCCGATGTCAAGCGCCTGCTGGTCTGCGGGAATGGACGTAGCGGCGACGACATGCTGAGGGCTGTCGGCCGACCGCTGCGCCGCGGTAACCAGGTCGAGCGGCAAGACTAGTTCGACTCCCGAAGCGGCAGCCTTGGCCAGGTAGCCACGGGCCGCATCCAGGTCGCCTTCGACTAGTGACGTGCCGACTGAGTACCCCTGCGCGGCCAGGAACGTGCTGGCCATCGCACCGCCAATCAGAACCCGGTCGGCCCGGCTGAGCAGACCATCGACCACGGGCAGTTTGTCGGCGACCTTGGCGCCGCCGAGCGCGACGACGTACGGATGGCGGATGTGACGAGTGAGCTGGCCCAGCGCCGCAATCTCCGCCTGGATAAGGTACCCGGCCGCGTGCGGCAGCCGGAATGCTACGTCGTAGACGCTGGCGTGGCGCCGGTGCACGGCCCCGAACCCGTCACCGACGTACATGTCGGCCATCGCCGCGAGCTGATCGGCAAACTTGCCGCGCTCAGCATCGTCCTTGCTAGTCTCACCGGGGTTGAACCGCAGGTTCTCGAGCAGGGCTACTTGGGTCGGCTGGATGTTCGCGACGATCGCATGCGCGGATAGCCCGACGGTGTCCATTGCAAACTCCACCGGCCGATGCAGCAGTTCGGCAAGCCGTACCGACACCGGCGCCAGTGTGTACCGAGGGTCCGGCGCACCAGCGGGCCTTCCCAGATGCGAACAGGTGATGACCGCTGCGCCGCGGCTGAGCAAAGCGGTAAGCGTGGGCAGGCTGGCGCGGATCTTGCCGTCATCCGTGACTTCAGCGCCGCGCAGCGGCACGTTGAGGTCCAGCCGCACCAGCACCTTCTTGCCAAAAACGTCCAGGTCGTCGATGGTCCTCATGCCTTCTCTACTTTCGTCTCAGGTCCGCGCGGAAGAACGCGTGATTCAGCACCACGCCCTTCAGCCACTGGCACCCGCGTCGTTTCCCAGGTCCTTTCCCACGGTTCAGGCGTACCGCGACCGTCATTGCTCCGGCAGGGCCGAAGGTCCGCATCGATGGCACGCCAGGCCCGTCAGCCCAGGACAGCGCGGGGTAAGGTCCTGGCGCCGCAGATGAGAGGACCGTATGTGCGCGTCGTACCGGCGAGCGGGAAGTGTCGGAATTCGCGATGTCCTCGGCTGAGGCCACCGAGGATGCCCAGGCGTTTGTTGACGCGGTCGTTCAGAAGTTGGCGAGCGCTGGCATTGCCGTTCATGCGGAAGTCGGGCACGCAGTGTACGGATACGCGGCGAGACAGATCATCAGCCTGGCCAGTGCCCACGACGCGGGAGTGATCGTGATGGGGTCTCGCGGGGCCGGCGACCTTGCGGGCTTGCTCGTCGGGAGCACTGCTCACAAGGTGATCCATCTCTCGGACCGGCCGGTCGTAGTCGTTCGGTGAGAAGCGACCGGTCAGTCTGGTGCCATGTAGGGACGGACCGGACGCCACAAGTGCTCGGGTCCGTGCGGGCGGATAGCCTCGAGCGCCAGCCGGACCGGATCGGGCGGCGAGCCGTCCGTGAGCCCGGACTCGTCGGCGGTGTCGATGACGGTTGCCTCGGGCCATGGTTCCTGCTCGGCTGCCAGCCGCGCAGCTATCGTAGGCGTGGCATCCGACTCTCCGCCTATCCTGCCGGAGACCCGGTTCGCGGCGACCGGCAGCGGGGCAGAGCAACGCAGCTGAACGAGATCGGCGGCGGCTCGGTCGGCAGCGGCTGTTGCCACCTGTCGGTGCCGTCCAGACGTCCAGGTCGCGTCGAGGAGGACCGACTCGCCAAATCCGAGCAGGACGATGGCGCGGCTGGCGATTTCAGCGTAGGTTCGCTGGGTCCACGACTGGGTGTAGATGCCAGTGCCGTAGTCTGCGTGGACATGCTGATCTGGCTCGATTCCGGCCAGTTCTTTACGGATCCGGTCGCTGTTGAGCACCGTGAACCCGAGCTGGTCTGCGATGGCGCCAGCCAGGCCGGACTTGCCTGTGCCAGGCGGCCCGCCGACTAGCACCAGGGTGACAGCCCCTGCGCGCAGGTGCCGGAGGGCGGTGGCGAGAAGCTGGCGGGCTTCGCCGGGGGCAGCACCGTCACCCTGGCGGCCCCGGATGCAGGCGACCTTAGCGCGCACCGTAGCGCGGTAGGCGACGTAATGCTGGCGCAGTGCAGCGGGCGCCGGGTCGCCGGAGTACTCGCTGTACCAGCGGATGAACTGCCTGGCTAGGTCCGGTGCGCCGAGCTGTTCCAGGTCCATGGCCAGGAACGCGGCGTCGTCCAGGCCATCTACCCAGCGCAGCTTGTCGTCGAAGTCCAGGCAGTCCAGGATCCGGGGACTGTCATCGAGGCAGAAAATATCCCCGGCCAGCAGGTCGCCGTGACCATCGACGATGCGGCCGGACCGGATCCGCGCGTCGAACAGCTCGGCGCGGCCGGCCAGGAAGCGGTCGGCGAGGCGTCCCGCCTCCTTGATCTCGGCGTCGGGAACGAGGTCGTCGCGCGCGGCCGCGCGGAGCTGGTCGATGTTGTCGTGCCAGCGCTGCCAGGTTGCATCCCGGCTGCCCTGCTGGCTGATCTGCGCGCTCCGGCTGGCGGTGGCGTGCTGGGTAGCGAGGATCCGGGCAACCTGGCGCACCGCCGGGCCGACCGGCTCTCTGGCCTCGATAAGCGCGGACAACCGTCTGCTGGCCGGCATCCGGCGCATCACAACGAGGTGATCGCAAACCTGCCCGTCTGGGCCACGCACTTCGGCCACGCCCAGATACACATCGGGTGCGAACTGCCGGTTGAGCTCGATCTCCCGCGCGCAGGCCACTGCGCGACTCTGCCGCGTGCTGAAGTCCAGGAATTCGAGTCTCACTGGTTTCTTCAGCTTGAACGCTCGGTCACCGGCAAAGTACACGACGGCAGAGTGCGTCTCCGCCAGCGCGGCAAACTGCTGCTCGGCCATGACCATTGCGTTTACTCCACCTCGCGGTCGCAACTCGCTGCCACTTGTCCGGCCCGCTCTAGCCGTGTCCGCACGCACAGCCAACGCACCGCAGGACCCATGCGCTGACGGGGAACGACGATGACGGGTCGAGCCAAGAACCTCGGGTGCCCGATTAGCCGTCCAGCGGCGCCGCGAATCGGCGATCGTCCCGCCCGGCGTTCACGCGAGCCGCGCCCGGCCTGTCTTCTGATCCCCCCGACGGCAGGCCGGGCGTTTCCTCTCCGACCCGGCGCCGCTAGCTGGCGCCGCACTTCCGATTGCACCGCCAGGCTTCAGGATCGGCCAGAGGCCCTAAGTCCCTACGTCCTGGGCCAGTCGTACTCGGCAATGTGCAGTCCGATCATCCCGGCGGGACGCTGCGGCCTGAGCAGCCGGTCCATGGCTAGAGCGCTGGCCCCAGCATTCGCCCAGCGGCCAGGTTCCGGTCAGCTAGCGCGCGCTCGGCTGCGGCGTGGCCCGGTGGTGGTCGACCACCGTGCCCGCTGCGGGGAAGAACAGACTCTCGTGCTCGTCCTGCCACCGGACCAGGTAAGGCGGCTCGCCATCCTTACCGTGGACTTCGATGATCCTGCCGTGCCGGTCTGACTCGCCCTTCCGAACTGCCTTCACTGTGAGGGTGTCGTCCACTGCAGCTTGCATGGTTGTGCTCCTCAACCGCCTCCACCGCAGCACCTGTTAGCCTCGCCTGGCTGATGGCCCAGGCCAGTGCCGCCTTCGATGCCGCCGACCCGTCCACACCGACTACGATCTGGCGTCGGCCGTCAGCCGTCCGCGCTGTCATAGCTGCCAGCCGGTAAGCTCACCGCTCTGACGCCGCGCTGATCGCATATTTCCTCCGTTCCTCTTAACTGGAGCGATCTGGCCAATCTCCACGATCAAGCCTCGAGTTCTCTCCTAGTCCGTTCCCTGCCCTGCCGCGTCGTCGGATGAACAGGCGGTGCGCTTCATCGGCGCCCCAGACAATGAAGGGGAACGGGGTGACCGTGGCGAGCTGGCCGGGAGAGAGCGCAGCGGTGCCGCAGCGGTGGCGCGTAGATCAGCAGCGCTGAGAAGGTGAGCGAGAACGCGATGCCGCCGAGCAGGAAGCGGTTGGAGAGAACGCCGACCGTCCGCTGCCGCTACAGCTTGCCGCGGCGGGTCGACCATGGCCGCGAGCCCGGCCAGGCACAGGTTGCTCTCGGCATCCTGGCGCTGCAGGGGCACGGCAGCTCGGTCGGGTCGGCGCCTGCCGCCGCGCCGGGACAACTCGCTCGGCCCGAAGACTTCCAACCGCCGTGCCGCCTCCTGGGCCGACAAACCATCCGCGGAGCTTCGCAGATCACGAAAGAGCTGACCGAGCAGCTCCAGTGGATCTGGAATAGGAGGCTCGGTTCGGCCTAGCCGATGGGGCCGAACCCGGGACCGCAGGCCAGGGGCCATTGGCTTGCTCGTCATGGAACTGATGCCTGTCCTGGCACCGCACCGTCAGCCGGGGCGCGGCTCTTCGGAATTCGTGCGGCACCTGGCCGGAGGCTGTGCGAGGTGAACCTGGCCGCCCGGCGACGCAAGCGGTGGCCCGGTGCACGGTGCCATGGCAGTGGCGTGGCCCGGGCGCGGTAGTAGAACCAGCGCTTTCCCGCTTCGATCAGCGCGAGGTAGCTGATCACCATCAGGGTGAGCGCCAGGAAGAAGAGGGCGGGCAGGGGCCGGAAGCCTAGCAGGCGAGACAGCGGGGTGAACGGCAGCGCCGCGCCGACGAGGACCACGGCCAGCGCTGCGAGCAGCAGCGGCATGCTCGGGCGGCTCCGGAAGAACGGGATGCGGCGGGTGCGGATCGCGAAGATCACCAGGGTCTGAGTGGCCAGCGATTCTACGAACCAGCCCGACCGGAACAGCGCCGGGCCGGCGTGGAAGCCCCAGAGCATGACGCCGAACGTGATGAAGTCGAAGACCGAGCTGATAGGCCCGAAGAAGATCATGAACTTGCGGATGAAGCGCACATCCCACCGGCACGGTCGGGCGACCTGCTCATCATCCACTTCATCGGTGGGGATGGTGAGCTGGCTGGTGTCATACAGCAGGTTGTTGAGCAGTATCTGGGACGGGAGCATCGGCAGGAAGGACAGGAACAGCGATGCCCCGGCTGCACTGAACATATTCCCGAAGTTGCTCGACGTGCCCATCAGGACGTACTTGATGGTGTTGGCGAAGATCCGCCTCCCGCCGGTCACGCCGTCGGCGAGTACATGCAGGTCCTTCTCCAGCAACAGCACGTCGGCGGCGTCTTTGGCGACGTCTGTAGCCGAGTCCACGGATATCCCGACGTCGGCCGCATGCAGAGCAACGGCGTCGTTGACGCCATCGCCAAGGAATGCGACACCGTCGCCAGCAGCCCGCTGGGCGCGGACGACCTGGGCCTTATGCTCCGGGGTAACCCTGGCGAAGACGGTCGTCCTAGCGAGCAGGTCGCCAAGCTGATCGCCTGCCCGGTCGATGTCCGCGCCAGTTCCCACCTGGCCGGGTATCAGGCCGAGGTCAGTGCACACCTTGGCAGCGACGACCGGATTGTCCCCGGTGAGGATCTTCACCGTGATGCCTAGGCCGGCCAGCCGTTTCAGCGCCGTGCTCGCAGAGGGCTTCGGAGGGTCAAGGAACACGAGGATGCCGCGGAAGGTCAAGTCGTGTTCGTCGGCTGGGCTGATCGCGGACTGCCCGGGAGCTTCCCGAGCCGCCACGGCAATTACGCGGTTGCCCGCAGCGAATTCGGTGTCCAGTGCACTGCGCGCGGCTTCGGGCACCTCCCTGCAGCGGGCCAGCAAGCCCTCTGGCGCACCCTTAGAAATGATCACCCGGCTGCCTCGGCCGTCGTCGGCGAGGACCGATACAAGACGACGCTCATGGTCGAACGGCAGCGTCGCCAGCCGATGCCAGCGCGCGAGCGCACTCGCCTGCCGCTCGGCAGCCGGGGAGTCCCAGAGAGCAACGTCCAGCGGGTTCCCGCCAGCCGCCGTGCCGTTTTCCACCACCGCCTCGTTGCACAGTAACCCCAGTAGCAGCGGCTGGTCGTCGGCGGTCCCGTCAGGCCCGGTCGAGCGCATGAAATGCAGACTTCCCTCGGTGAGAGTCCCCGTCTTGTCGGTGAACAGCACATCAACATCGCCCAGGTCCTCGATGCAAACTAGCCGCTTGACCAGCACCTTAGATCGGGCCAGCTGACGTGACCCGGCCGCCAGGCTGGTCGACACCACCGCCGGGAGTAGCTGCGGCGATATCCCCACCGCGATCGCCAGAGAGAACAGCAACGCATCGAGCACCGGCTTGTGCAGGGCGACGTTAATGATGAAGATCGCTCCGGCGAGGACGCCGGCGACCGTGACGAGCAACATGGAGAACTTCCGCAGCCCGGCCTGAAACTCGGTCTCGGGCGGACGCTGGCCCAGACCCAAAGCGATCCGTCCGAACTCGGCCCGGCCGCCGGTAGCCACTACCACGCCAGTGCCTGACCCCGCCCGCACTATGGTGCCCATGAGCGCACAGCAGGCCAGCTCGGCCAGGGGCGTTCCGTCGGGGACCGGGCCGACAGACTTCTCCGCTGGCAGTGACTCGCCGGTCAGGACCGACTCGTCGCATTCAAGCCCGGCCGTAGTCAACAGCCGCAGATCCGCGGGGACCACCTGCCCTAGCTGCAAGTCGACCACATCACCAGGCACCAGATCGGTCGCGTCCACCGTGCGCGGGTGCCCTTCGCGCAGCACCACGCAGCTGTGGTGGATGCTGGCGTGCAGCGCTTCGGCTGTCTTAGCTGCTTTGTACTCATTGACGAAGCCCAGGCCGACCGAGGCTAGCAAGATCACGCCGATAATCACCGCATCGCTGGCTTGGCCGAGAAACGACGACGCGATTGCCGTCACCGCCAGCAGCAACAGCAGCGGAGACCGTAGCTGGGTCAGCAGCACCGGCAGAGCGCGTGCCCGGTACGAGCGCACCGCGTTAGGGCCAACCGCTCGCAGCCGCCGAGCCGCTTCATCCTCCGACAGGCCCGCCGTGCCGCTCTCCAGCAGGATGAGAATCTCAGAAGCGCCAAGCGCGGCGGCTTCCGACACCGTCACCGGCGGCGGAATGGCCGCGCGCACCTTAGTTCGGGCCGGCGCCGTGATTGCCATGCACCCCCCGCTCGATCCATCAGGGTTTCCGCCCATGCTCCGCTTCTTGCCGCAAGGCGGGCAGGGGCTAAGGTCACGCCGCCGGCCCGGCGCGCTGAGCTGACCTCGGCGACCTGCCGGGCGAAGGCGACATAGACCCCGATCTGGTTGCTGAGCTCGGTTAATGCGGACTCGTTGCAGGCCGACCCGAGCACGGGCAACGGTCTGGCAGTTCCGCCGGGTACATGAAGAGAATGGCCAGATGCTGCGCGTCGGCTGCGCTGCAGTCGGTTCCGGGAAGCGAGCAGCCGCCCGCCCGCAAGAACTGCAGGCCATCGCCTGCTCGCCAGCCCCGGCAATCGGGCGCCGTCCGCCTCCCGCACGGTCGGTTCGCCCGGTCGTTGCCGTCCAGCTTGGGGACTGCGGAATGTGCGATCAGCTAGCTGGCCGGGCAAGACCAGCCTGTGCGGGAGAACCCGGGGCATTCAGAAATATCGATTGGGCCAGCGCCGTATCGGTGCGGAACTGCTGCGACGCTGACGGGGGTTGTCATGAAGACGCGCGGACGTGGGATCATTGCCGGCTACGACGGGTCCGGGGGCAGCGCGGAGGCCCTCGACTGGGCCGTACGTGAGGCTCGGCTGCGGAACCTTCCGCTGACCGTCTGCCACGCCTGGACATGTGGATACGCAACGCCAAAAGCTGACGCTGCAGACGTGGCGGCGCCGTTCGAGGGCGTTGGAGTGGTCGACCCGGCGCGCGAGCACGCCGGAGAAGTCCTCGATCTGGGCGTGCGGCGCGCTCAGGCATGCGATCCGGCCGTGACTGCACGACCGCTGCTGGTTTGCCACCCTGCGGCCCGCGCGCTGTGCGAGCAATGCGCCGGTGCGGACATGCTCGTGGTCGGCGCGCGGGGCGCTGGCGGTCTCGCGGGTCTGCTGCTCGGATCGGTCAGCCTCCAGGTGGCTGCACACGCGCTGGCGCCGGTGACTGTCGTGCGGGGCCGCTGGCGGCCGGTGCTCGGGCATGACCCGCGACCGGTTGTGATCGGAACTGACGGATCGGCTGCGGCAAGGGCGGCCCTGGCGTTTGCCGTCGAGGCGGCCTCGTTGCGAGACGTGCCACTTGTCGCGGTCTGCGCGCTTTCGGATGCTGCGGGGGTATTGGGCACTGCCCGCAGTATCGAGGCGGACTTCATCACGGCAACGGGCAAGGTGCAGGCGGATCACCCCGAGGTGCTCGTGCAGAAGCGAGTAGAACAGGGTGCCCCTCGTTCGGCGCTGTTGGCGGCCGCGTCACAGAGTCAGTTGCTCGTGGTGGGCGCGCGCGGCCGGGGCGGCCTGCCCGAGATGATGCTGGGCTCGGTCAGCCTCGCCGTCCTGCACCACGCGCCTTGCCCGGTGACGGTCGTGCACGGAGCCTGATGAGTTCCCAACGTTCATGCCGGCGCTTCAGATACCGGCGCCTCAGATGTCAGGCCCGGCCGCCACGGCCACCCTCGCGTGGCGGCTCGGCAGCCAGGATCGGCCCGAAGCCGCCGTGCGGCTTACTCGAGCCATCGACGCGTTGAAGCCGTGACCAGCAAGCTCACTGCTCCACCGGGTGACAGTTGGCCTGATACGGGCGATCACAGCAGACTGCCTGCGGGTTCTGTCAAACCAAGGCATGCCGGTCTGCCGAAGCATCTTGGCTCGGCAAAGGAGCCGTTGGAGGCTGCGCAGCTGAATGCCGGGTCTGCCGTCCGCGGTGCCGCGGGCTCATTGCGAGGGCGACCAGCGTCGTGAGCCCGACAACGACCGCGGCCGCGCCGCCGAATAGCGCCCAGATGATGGGCCATGGGACAACGACATTGGACAAAATGATTGGCGCAGGCATGACACTCGCCTCTTTCCAGGCGGTCCGGAGACCGCCGTTCATCCGGTTAATGTCAGCTTCGCCGTAATGGCGCCGCGCAGTGAGGGTCTTACGGGCAAGATAAACGAGCCCTAAGTCACGAGCGCAGGCGCCGTGCCTAGCTACTGCCGGCGGAAGATGAGGAGGAATTCGGCCTCGCCGTGGTTAGCGAGCGAGCCGACGAACCCGAAGCCAGCGGGCTGCTTGATGCCCCAGCGAGCGAACTGTACCGGGATGGAGCCGGTGGTTTGCAGTTCTAGGCCGTCCCGGCGGGCGGTGAGCATGACCGTCACCGGCCGCGACGTTCCGTTCATCGCCAAACTGCCTGTTGCAGTTACGGTGACCGTGCGGCCGCTGGCGAAAGCGGAGCTCATCGTGGCGGGCCTGGTGAGCGTGAACGTGGCGAGCGGGTGGTCGCGAGTGCCGAGACTGGTGGCGAATTGCGGTTGTGTTTTCCCGCTGACCTTGACCGTGGTGAGGTTGATGCGGAATCGCGCGCTAGAGACAGTTTCGCCCGAGATGACGATCATGCCGGTGACGGCGCGTGTCTGGCCGCCAACGTAGTTGGTCAGGCCCAGCGCTGTTTCCGCTACGCGGAACCCAGCCAGCGACCCGCCGGCGACCTGCCATCTGCCGCTGAGCGGGCCGGACGGCGCACTGGCGAGGCCCTGAGGCAGTGCTAGCGGCGCAGCCGAGGGACTCAGCTTGATGAAGGCTGCAAGGGCGCCAACGATGATGACGACAGTCGCGACGAGGCCCCCCAGGATCCATCGCCACCAGCGCCGCCGTGTCGGCGAGCTCTCAGTACGTGCATGATCGCTGGTGCTGGCTTCGGGCAGGCGAGTCATGACGCACCTTCCCTCGTTGCCTGGGCATGGTCTCGACCGCAGGTAACGTGCCTGTCACGCGACCTGTCCGGGGTGACCAGGAAGACCGGGTAGTCCGGCGCGATCGCCTCAAAGGCGGAAACGCTCGCGTGCTGGCTGACCGGGAAGTGCGGCCGCGCTCCGGGCACTTGCTGCAGGTACCGCTTGAGTACGGGTGGTCGCCGGCTGACGGGAACCTCCTGGAGCTCGCAGCGCATGGCGCGGCCGTGCCGGAGCCTGACCTGGCCGTGCGCGGCACGAACGTTCTGCACCCAGTTGCACCGCTCCCCGAGCATTGACACGAGGTACCGCTGGCCGGCGAGCCTGGCCATGCCAAGGGGGAAGCGCGTCGTGCGACCGGAAGACCGGCCCGTGACCTCCAGCGTCACCCAACGCCGAGGCACGAGACCCAGGCCGAATAACGCTGCCCATATCCGGGCTAGCCGCCGCCCGGTGGCGTTAGCGCAACCGTCCGCGTACATGGCATGGAGCCGGTCGCTTGAGATTGGCCAGGTGTCCATGGTCGGTCCTTTCCTACTCGCTAGTGCCGCACTGCAGCGCGCGCCGTCACGTGGCCTTAGAATCGCGGATATAAAGCTTGAAACATAGAGTCCAAAGTCCTAACGGATTGCTCGTGCGCCTCGGATTGTCCCGCGCACCCGTCGGCCGGATGCAGGGCTCGCGGTTCGGCGCCGAGCTGCGGCACCCGTATTGGCGGTGCCCGGTAGATCTTGGATTGGAGAGTTGGTGGCCGCATCACAGGCGCCCACGGGACTGGCTCGCAGGGGCCGCCGCCTGTCGGACCAGGAAACCGAGCGGCGGATGCTGCGGGCCGCTGCGGACATGGTGGGCGGCGCTGGGATGACAGTGGGCCTGGACCACATCAGCCTGGAGGATGTGATCCGGGCAGCGGACGTATCCCGCAGCACGGTTTACCGCCGCTGGCCGCATAAGGATCTGTTCTTCAGCGACCTGGTGAAGGAATTGGCCAGGACCGCTACCCCCACCATCTTGGCTGAGGAAGTCGCGCTGGTCAGGGAGGTTTTCGCAGAGCGGACCGACTGGCTGGACTCGACTGCTCTGCGGCAGGGGCTTGTCGCGGAGTTGCTCCGGCGCTTGTCCCTGCTGGATTTCCAGACCCTGTCCGGCTCGGCGGAATGGCGGACCTACGTCGCCCTGCACGCGACGTTCATGAGCCTGGCTGACGACGAGCTGAGAGCGCAGGTGCAGGCAGCTCTCGCCGAGTCCGAGCGCGAGCACCTCGGCCGAGTGGCCCGCGCCTGGGAGCAGTTGGCCGGGCTGCTCGGCTACCGGTTGCGGCCTGAGCTTGGGACGACGTTCGGTGACCTGGCGGCATTGCTCAACGCCACCATGCGCGGGCTGGTCATCATGGCGCAGTCAGTGCCTGAGCTCGGTCAGCAGCGCGCCGCTGCACGGCCGCTGACCCTCCCAGCGACTGCTGAGTGGTCCCTGCCCGCACTCGGCCTGGCTAGCATCGCATGGGCCTTCATCGAACCCGATCCCGACGTTGAGTGGGACCAGGACAGGATCGCCAGCGTCAGGCAGACTCTGGCGACCCTAGCTCAGCCCGCAGCTGGAGGGCACGGCCTGTAGTCAGGACGCTGTCTGCCGGGCGGCGGAGGCTGACGGCGTTCTGGATGACGGTTCCGAGCCGGAGGAGCAGCTGCGGGTAACTGGCATCGCCGAGGTGAGTCCGGATAGCGTCCCTGAGCCACCCCACTTCCACAGGCTGGCTATGCAACGCGGCAGCGATGCCGAACGTCGCAGACCTGAGCAGGATCTGCTGCAGCGCCTGCCCAGCGTTCACCCACGCGAGGGGATCATCCGAAGGCGTGGTCAGGAGGCAGACCATCCCGGCGAATCGGGTGGCTGAGATGACCGTAGAAGACGGCAGGCCCCAGCCCCGGCCGGAGGCGAAATCCCGGCCAGCGAAATACGGGCTCATCGCATCCGGACGGGCCGGGTAGGACGATGCTGATACGCCATCGAGGCGGGTAGTGCCGGGCGGCGGAACCCAGGCCGTCAGTTCGCGGACATAGGCGGGGTTGAGACGTTCGACATGCTCGGCCATTTTGGTGATCGCAGCAAGGACCGCTCTGGCCTCGTCGGTGGCAGCCACGCGCAGCGCCGTTCCATGGCAGGCAGCGTCCTGTCGCAGAGTCTCGAGCAAGCCAGGGTCTGGAGGGACCGGCTCGAACCCTCCGCGGTGTGTCCGTCGCCGTGTCAGCTGGCTGAACAGGCGCTCTTCCGCGGCGGCCGGTGGTGCCTGCCTTCGCCAGCGCAGCCGAGCGATAAACAACGGGTCGGCGGGATCGGGCAGCACGCGGGTCTCGGGCACGTATCCGAGCGACCGGAGCGCGAGCTTGGCCGTGAGTAGCGCTGCTCCACAGCTGATCAGCATCTCGCGGCCGTGGGGGTCGGCTACCCGAAGTTGCCGGCTTACGTCAGCCTGCAAGGTGATTTCGGTGCCCGCGGCAGTGAACCGCCAGGGCTGGGTGTTGTGGACCGAGGGAGCCCACACCGCTGCTCCCACGACGTACGCAGCCACCTCGTCTGCCGTGCGTGGTAGCTGCTGTTCCTGCGGCGAGATGACGTTCATCGCTGCTCCCGGCCTGCTGGTAGAGCTAACGCGAGATGCACGTCGACTCAACCGCTCTCGGCTGACGGCGGTACAGGAGCGAACGTCCTCGGCTGCCAGGACTTCTGCCCGGATCGACCTGGTGACATCCGGTCATCCTGGAGGTTCCGTGCGGATCGGGCACTGCCCAAAGCCGGCGAATCCCCGCGCGAACGGCCTGGGCTGAGCACGCGCCAGCGTGCTGCCCGGCTCGGCTAGCTGAGGGGCACTCTCCACAGCAGAACGGTGCCGGTTCCGGCTTCGTCGTCAGCCGGGCTTATCTGAAGCGTTCCGCCAAGGAGCGCTGCACGTTCGGACATATTGGCCAGGCCGCTGCGGCGGACGCCGGACCTGATCCCGGTGCCGTCATCGGCTACTCGCAGGACGAGCTCGCTGTTGGCTTCCACGCTGACTTCGACCTGGCTGGCGCTGGCGTGTCGCGCAACGTTGGATAGCGCTTCGCGCAGCACGGTGAGCAGGTGCTCACCTTGCACTGCTGTGACGTCGTCATCGAGCCCGCCCCCGAGCCGGATCGCGGGAGCGAATCCAAGCATCGGCGTCATCTCATCGGCGATGGCGACGATCTGCCCGCGGAGACTCGGCGCCGCGTCGCGGCTGCGGGAATGCAGCGAGAAGATTGCGGTGCGGATATCGGCAATAGCCTGGTCCAAGTCGTCCACGACGTAATGGATCCGCTTGCTGACGGCGGGATCGGCTGTCATTGGAGCTGCCCCCTGCAGCGACATCCCGGCCGCGTAAAGCCGCTGGATGACCTGATCGTGGAGGTCGCGGGCGATGCGGTCGCGATCTTCGAACACGCGCAGCTGCTCCGCGTCCCGGCGGCTGTCCGCCAGCTCGAGCGCGATCCCTGCTTGCCTCGCGAACGACGCGGCGACCTCGACCGCCGCCTGCGGGAAAGGACTCCCGCCGCGCCGCCGGCCGATCGTAAACACGCCCCGCACGTTGCCAGGGACGCCAAGCGGGAATAGCACCGCTGGGCCGATGTGGCTCATAGCAGCGCGGGCTACTGAGGAAGCACGCTCGTCGGCGGCGAAGTCCGCGGCAGTTTCCGGTTGTCCGGTTTCCAGCACGCGCCCTGACAGTGATCCGCTGGTCGGTAGGACCAGGCCGCGTGTGGCCTCGGCGCCATCACCGTCGGCGTATTCGATGATCAACCGTGATCCTTGGCTGTCGGGCAGCGCCACAACGGCAAGATCAGCACCTGAAAGGTCGAGGGCTTGCGTCGTCAGTGCCGGAAACACGTCCGCAGGCTCGATGCCCGACAGTAGCCGCGTGGTGACTTCACTGCTCGCTCGCAGCCAGCGCTGCTGTCGCTGAGAATCCTCGTACAGCCGGGCGTTCTCGATCGCCACGCCCGCCGCGGCGCCCAGCGCAGACACCACCGCCTCATCGTCGGCGGTGAAATGGCTTCCGTCCCGCTTCTCGGTCAGATAGAGGTTCCCGAACACCTTGCCGCGCACGTGCACTGGGACGCCCAGAAAACCGCGCATCGGCGGATGTCCCGGCGGAAAGCCAGCCGAGTCCGGGTGCGTCTTTATGTCCGCCAGCCGCAGTGGCCGGGGATCTCGGATCAGCAGGCCGAGCAGGCCTTTTCCCTCAGGCCAGTGATCGATCTCGGAGATCTCGCGTTCATCCAGGCCGACCGGGACGAACTCGGCAAACCGATCGCCATCACCAACTACACCAAGCGCGCCGTACCGCGCGTCCGCCAGGCTGACCGCAGCCTCGACGATCCGGTGGAGCATTGTCTCCAGGTCCAAGCCTGAGCCTACGGCGACGACGGCTTCCAGGAGTCCGTGCATGCGGTCACGGGTCTCTACGACAGCCTGCAAACGGGCCTGGAGCTCGCCAAGCAGCTCGTCAAGATGCAGCTGCGGTAGCAGGCCCGAGACTACCTCCGAGCGTTCTTCCACTGGTCGGTACCCTCCCCACGGTCACGGTCAAATTAGCCCTTAGCGGCGCTACCGTCCATAGAGGGATCCTTGGCCAGGGATGCGCCCGATCGCCGACCGCTGATGTGGGTGGTCCGAACCCCACTGACGGATCGTGACTCGGGGAAGGCTTACATCCGGGTTAGCGAGGCAGGATTAGGGGAGTTATGAGCACTCCTTCAGGCAACGGTCACCGCATCGTCGTAGGCGTAGACGGCTCTCAGGCATCGCGGGAGGCCCTGGCCTGGGCGTTGCGGCAGGCTGAGCTGACTCGAGGGTCGATCGACGCAGTCACTGCTTGGCATAAGCCGGTCGTGGTAGGCGGCATGCCGTACGGGCCGCTCGCCGCCCTCGAACAGTCGGACTTTGCCAGGTTTGCGGAAACCACGCTGACTAACAGCATCAGCGCTGTCGTAGGCGCGGACAGCGCGGTCAGCGTCAGGCCGGTAATCCAGCAGGGGAATGCGGCCCGGGTGCTGCTGGATGCTGCTGATGGAGCTGACCTGCTGGTCGTCGGCAGCCGCGGCCACGGCGGTTTTGCCGAGGCGCTTCTTGGCTCGGTCAGTCAGCATTGCGTGCACCATGCTCCGTGCCCTGTGGTGATCATTAGAGACCGCCGGGCCTGACTGTCGCAGGTCCAAGATCACAATGCACGGGGCACATCCCATGTTGTCCTGTCCTTCTCTGGCACTGAGCGGCGCGCCGCCGCGAAGGTGCTCACCCGCAAGGCCTTACGCGCCGCCGTGGGACGGGTGCCCGCAGATCTTCGGCTGGCCATTGAGACGCCAGAGGCCGATCCGGCTCTGGCCCTCGTCGGCCTCGCGACCCGCAATGGCGACATGACTGGGCTCACTCTCGCGGCCCGTACCCTCCGTATCGAAGGTGTGTCGTCCCAGTGCCGGCCGTCTCGTTCGAGAAGTAAAGACGTAACCGGGCGGCCTGAACAGCGGGTAGCTCAGCCCGGCACGACTGCTGACGCGTGTGAGGCTAGCTGGAATTGCGGCCCACGGTGACGTGACGCAGGCTGGCCGACCAAGAGGACCGTCCGGGTCGGCCAGCTTGCGTATGCGCCTGTGGGCAGTGCCAGTGGGGCTAAGGCTGCAAGACGATTCGCGCCTTAGCCCGGCCGTGCAGGACGTCGGCTATTGACTCGTTGACGGTGCCAAGGTCACGCGTCTCGTAGATAACCTTGGTGCGTCCCAGCGCGTGGAGGGCGAAGACGTCGGCCAGGTCGGCCCTAGTGCCGACGATCGAGCCGATCACCGACGTGCCGTTGAGGACGGTGTCGAAGACCGGGATGCGCAGCGTTCCGGCGGCAGGTAGCGCCACCAGTACGAGGCGGCCGCCGCGGCGCAGGCTCGCGTAGGCGGTTGCGAATGACTTGTCGTCCACGGCCAGGCCGATCGCGACATCGGCGCCTCCGTGTGCCTGGAGGACGGCGGCGGGGTCTTCGGCCCTGGCATCGATGACGATGTCAGCGCCGAGTTCCTTGGCCAGTTGCAGTTTCTCGTCGGTGATGTCGATAGCGGCGACGGTGCCGCCGAAGATCTTGGCGTACTGCAGAGCCAGGTGACCCAGACCGCCGAGGCCGGAGATAGCGACCAGGTCGGCTGGCCGGACGTTGCCGACCTTAACGGCCTTGTAGGTGGTGACGCCAGCGCACGTCAGCGGCGCCGCGTCGAACACGTTAATGCCTGCCGGAACCTTGGCCGCGAATGCTGCATCGGCAAGGAAGTACTCCGCGTAGCAGCCATCGAAGGAGTACCCGGTGTTGTACTGCCGTGTGCACAGCGTCTCCCATCCGGTGAGGCAGTGCTTGCACTCGCCGCAGGCGTAGCCGAGCCACGGGACCGCGACGGTCTCGCCGCGTTGCAGGCTGGTAACGCCGTCGCCTAGCTCGTGCACGATCCCGACACCTTCGTGACCGGGAACGAACGGCGGAGTTGGCTTAACTGGCCAGTCGCCGTGCGCGGCGTGAATGTCGGTGTGGCACAGGCCTGAGGCCTGCATCCGTACCGTGATCTGGCCTGGGCCCGGCTCGGGTATCGGCCGGTCTTCGATCACTAGCGGTTCGCCGAACTGCTGTACTACTGCTGCTCTCATTGCCAGTGCTCCTCAACGTCCTGAGTCGATGTGTCAGAGCCTGGCGCTTCAGCTAGGCCGTCGGGCAGGGCCGATCGCCGGTCACCAGCGGGCCGTTCGTCCCGACGCATTGCGCTGCGACATGGAGCGGCCGCCAGGAGACTTTCCTGGCGGCCGTACTCTGGGGCGGCGCGTGGGCGCTTGTGTTCTACCGGCCGGCTGGCACCACCACGGCGGGGCAGTTGGCGTGATGCACAACCTGGTTGGTGACCGAGCCCAACGCCAGCGCGCTGAAACCGCCGCCGCCACGGCTTCCTACCACCAGCAGGTCGGCATCCTGCGACGCCTCAATCAACGCCTGGGCAGGGAAGCCGTTCATCGCGACAACGCGAACCGATGCCGGCTGCCGGTCACCGAGATCAGATGCGATCTTGGCTACGGCCGTCTCGGCCAGCTCGCGGGCCTCGGCCACCTTCTCGTCGTCGCTCGGCAGCGTGACTGGCTGCCTGGACCAGTAGCCTTCAATAACCGAGTTGATAGTGATGACAGTCAGATCAGCATGCCGGATCCCCGCCTCAGTCATCGCCCACTCAAGCGCGTGACTGGCATTGTGCGAGCCGTCGATCCCTACCACGATCCCGGACATGTGAACCTCTCCTTCTGGGCCGGCCTGAGGCAAACCCCGATTCCCTTTTTACCGTCCCTGAATGCGAAGAATGGTGCCAGAGGCGGAGGACTTACGACGAGGGCCGTTAGTCCTGAGATTGAGCGGGCGTCAAACTGCCGTTGCCGCGACGTTCTGGAATGAGGTAGCGGTCCGGCGAGCCGAGGCACAACGGCGGGCCGGTGCGGCTCCGGGCGGCAGGGAGCTTGCGCGATGGGCGTTCGGGCCACAGCCGTTTGTCCTGGTCCTATTCAGCCCAGCCGACGTCTGTCTGTGACTGCGGTCGGCACATGAAGGGTCGTTGGCCTCTAACCGGACACGGAACACGGCCGGACGCTGAAGCAGAGTTCACGATGGCAGGGCGGAGGCTCGCAGGTCGCCGCTACGGAGCAGGAGTTCACGATGAGTTATGAGCGGCGGATGGAAGAACTGACAAAGCCGCAGTCGATGGAGCTGCTCGGCAGCGTGCCTGTGGGGCGGATTGTGTTTACCCATCACGCGTTGCCAGCTATTAGGCCGGTTAACCACCTTGTGGCCGACGACCTCATCATTGTCCGGGCAACTGACGGTGCAGCGATCACGGGGTTGGCAGAGTACCGGGGGATGGTGGTCGCATACGAGGCGGACGCGTTCGATCCGGTGCGGCGGCTCGGGTGGAGCGTGATCGTTACCGGCACCGCCCGGCTAATCACTGACCCGGACGTTGCTGCCCGCTACCGGTGTCGGCTCGATCCGTGGATTGCCGGCCCGACCGATGACGTGATCTCGATCTCGACTGACATGGTGCACGGTTACCGCCTCGTGCCAGGCGATCTGTTCACCGGTGCCGATGGTTCCACCGTTGGCCCGCCTTCCGTTCTCCCGCAGGCGTTCAGCCGGGGCAGGAATTGAGGGCAACGGTTGAAGAGCACTTATCTGGGTGCATTTCGCTAATTGTGCAGCGACCTGCACGTCCGGCAACGCGGGCCGCGTATCGGGCCGCAGGTCACTGGGCCGCAGGCCGCATGGCATCGATGGGGTGATGAACGGCGGCGAGCGCGGCCCTGAGGTCGCGGAGGATGAGTTCGCTGGCCTAGCCGGTGATGGCCGCGGTCAGCGCGTGGCGCCGCCATGACCTGGGGCCAGCATCGGCTGACCCCGCCCAACGGCACCCCGGTAGATCGTGCTGGCAGCATCCAGCAGTCCCGGCTCAGGCCCTGTGCCGGGAACGTCACCAGTCACGTCCAGATGATCGCCTTGCCGGCGGACGGGTGTCCTATTCGGCTGCGGCCCCGGGGAACGGGCTTGATCACCGGAAGGTCGATCGAGTCCTTGATCATTTTTAGGCAGAATGCAGGGCGGAATCGACCACGAGAGGCCAAGCGCCGGGCGGCTCATTCGCTTCCGAAGAGCCGCCCGGCCGGAGTCGCGTAGCGACCAGCACGTACCGCTAGAGCGGCTGGACCTGCTCTGCCTGCGGCCCCTTCGGGCCGGCCGCGGTTGTGTACTCCACGCGCTGGTTCTCCTGAAGGCTGCGGTAACCGTCAATCTGGATAGCTGAGTGGTGGACGAAAACGTCGGCGCTGCCGTCGTCGGGGGCGATGAAACCGTAGCCCTTATCAGCGTTGAACCACTTCACCGTGCCCTGAGCCATGAACTTTCCTCCTGCTGAAACGATCTTCCAGGACCCGCCGTTGCGCGTCCTGGGGCTGTTGCGACCGCCTGCCGGAGAGTGTCTGGCTCGTTCCAGACAAAGGCGCCCGCTGTCAGAATTCGCAGGCGCTGTGACACGTGAACGAACTTCGACTACAACCAGCGCCCATTAAACACCATCGCGCGGCGTACCCGCGCTCGAAGCTGACGCCAGGCGGCCGGTCGCGTCAAGGCTGGTCGGCCGCCGGCCACAACTCAGTGCCCGCCAGCAGGGCCAGGACCTCTCCTACCGTGCGTTCCCTGGTCGTGGGCTCCGGCAGCGGCAGGTGCGCCTGGATCTGGTAACGATTACGGCGACCGGACTTCTCCTTGACGATGTATCCCGCCTCAGCTAGGTCCAGCACGATCCCGTAAGCGCTGCGCTCGGTAATGCCGACCCGGTCCGCGATATCCCGCAGGCGGACGCCGGGATCACGCGCGATGCACAGCAGCACCTGCGCGTGGTTGGTGAGGAACGTCCAGCTGGCAGCCGACATCCAGTCTTCTCTTCTATTCTAGAAGAAATTTGCTAGTAATTCTCAGCCAGTATACCGTCGCAAGCGAGAAATAAGCTTCAGCCGCCGATCGGTGGCCAGCACACTGGGTACCGAAGGGGTTGTGTCCATGGCCTGCCCATTGATTGTCATATGCCCGCGCCTACCCGCGCCGGAGGCGGATGTTGCCTGCAGCGGCGTGGAGGTCGTAATCGGCCGCATGGGATCGCGGTGGTGACGGCCGGTTCCGCAGCACGCGCGGACGACGGGCCACAAGCTAGGTCGGGCGGCAGCGACTACGCGAAGCTATCGCGCGCGGTCAGGCAGGCCGGCCTGATGGACCGGCGTACAGGGAACTATGCCTGGCGGATCGCGATCACCGTGCTCCTGCTGGCAGCCGGCTGGGTCGCGTTCGTACTGGTGGGAAACTCGTGGTGGCAGGTCGTGCTGGCCGTCTTCCTGGCCGTCATGTTCACCCAGGTCGGCTTCCTCGGCCATGACGCCGGGCATCGGCAGATCTGTGCGTCCCGGCGGGTTAGCTACATCCTGGGCATCCTCCTCGGCAACCTAGGCATTGGTCTCAGCTTCGGCTGGTGGGTGGCCAAGCACAACCGGCACCACGCGAATCCGAATACCGAGGGGGCCGACCCGGACATCATGATGCGCGCCCTGGCGATGACGGCCGGCCAGGCAGGTTCGAGCCGCGGTTTGTCGAGGATGGTGTACCGCTGCCAGGCGTTCCTGTTCTTCCCGATGCTCTTGGGCGAGGCATTCAGCGTGCACGTCGCGAGCATCCGGGCTTTGTCGAGCCGGGCAGGGCAGCATCGGCTGGCGGAGGCTGCACTGCTCGCCGTGCACTTCGCGGCCTATCTGACGGTCGTCTTCCTGGTCTTGAGCCCGGTGAAGGCAGCGGTGTTCATCCTGATCCAGCAGGGGCTGTTCGGCGTGTACCTGGGCGCGTCTTTCGCCCCTAACCACAAGGGCATGCCCATTTTGCGCCAGCAAGATAAGCATGACTTTCTGCGCAGGCAAGTGCTGACCTCGCGCAACATCCGTGGCGGGTGGTTCACGGACCTGGCTCTCGGTGGCCTGAACTATCAGATCGAGCATCATCTCTTCCCGTCCATGCCCCGCCCGAGTCTGCGTGCATCCCAGCCGCTGATCAGAGAGTTCTGCCAGCAGAATGGATTGGCGTACTGCCAGACCAGCCTGATCGGCTCTTACGCCCAGGCATTGCGCTACCTGCACGGTGTCGGCACGGCGACGCCTGTCTAGACGGTCGCTGGATGTTGCGTGCGCCCTTGTGACACAGTGTCTGTAGGTGCTGCGTCAATACGTGGTGCCACGACGACGGGGTGAGGCGTGTGGATGGGCCAACCGTGTGGGTGGCCAAGGACGACGGCAGTGACATCATCCGGGCTGGCGCCATTGCGGGAGTCGGCCGTGACTACAACGGAAACATCACCGCCCGGCTGGCAGGGGGCGAGGGCTCGGCCGTGACGCTCGTCGCGCCCACGCCCGGCTGCCCATCCACGCCGGATGACTTCCACCGCCAGCTGATCAAGCTTGCGGCCCAATTGTCCGGTGCAGCCGAGGCGAATGTTGTGCGGCCTGTCTGTACCGAAGAGAACGGCTGGCAGTGGGTCAACGAGCCGCTATAGGAGGCGGCCGAAGCGGCCTGCAGCGGCTAGCCAGGACCATGGGAGGTCAGCTTGTCATCGTCTGACCAGCCACAGGCTCCTGGCGGGCCTGGCAGATCGCCCAGGCGGCGTTGATCAGGCCTATGTGGCTGAACGCCTGCGGGAAGTTGCCGATCATCTCGCCGCTGGCCGGATCGACTTCCTCAGCCAGCAGGCCGACATCATTGATCGCTGCCACCGCGCGCTCGAATGTCGCGGTGGCTGCGTCGATATCGCCCGCCAGCGCCTGCGCGTGGGCTAGCCAGAATGTGCAGAGCAGGAAAGTCCCCTCGCGGCCTTCGAGACAGTCGGGGCTCAGGTAACGGTAGACGAGCCCGCGCTCGTCGGTGAGCCGCGTGGCCGTGGCGTCGATGGTCGCCTTCATCCGCGGGTCGTCCGCTGGCAGGAACCCGGTCAGGGCGAGCATAAGGTTTGCCGCGTCGAGGTCATCGCTGCCGAACGCCTGAGCGAAAGCACCCGCTCGATCGCTCCAGCCGAGGGTAAGGACCGCAGCACGGATCTCGTCGCGGGCTGCCGCCCAGTCAGCTACCCGGTCCTCCGCGCCAAGGTGCTCAGCTAGCGAAATCGCCCTGTCCAGCGCTACCCAGCACATCACCTTGCAATACACGAAATCACGGGGTTCGCCGCGCACCTCCCAGATGCCATGGTCCTTCTCCCGCCAGCGGCATGCTGCGGCGTCGGCCACAGCAACAAGGAACCGCTTGGTTGCCGGGTCAAGCTCACCGAGCTGGTCTACAAGCCGCTGGGCGGCACCGAGCAGCTCGCCGTAAATGTCAAGCTGACGCTGGGTCCACGCACCGTTCCCGACCCGCACCGGCCAACTGCCCCGCCAGCCGGCCAGGTGCGGCAACTCCCGTTCCGAGAGATCGTGTTCGCCACCAATTCCGAACATGATCTGCATGTCCAGCACCCGCTGTGCCTGGGACGCTGCGGCGTCAGCGAGAAAAGCGAAGAACTTGCTGGCCTCATCCGGGCAAGCCGCGACCCACAGAGCCTCCATGGTCAGGCTGGCGTCGCGCACCCAGGTGTAGCGGTAGTCCCAGTTGCGGTCGCCCCCAACACGCTCAGGCAGCGACGTGGTCGGCGCCGCGATGATCGCTCCGGTTGGCGCGAAGGTCAGCGCTTGAAGCACGCGCCCGGAATGGTGCACGAGTTCGCACCACGGCCCCTCGTAGGCCTGGTGGATGGCCGACCAGGAGCGCCAGCCCTCGACCGTGTCCGAGAGCCGTGCGGTGATCTCGTCCGACGTCCAGGCGGCAGGCAGCGGCGCGCCTGCCAGGTCGCGTTGCCCCAGCCCGAAGCCTGTGGTCTGGCCGGCGGCCAGCCGGATATGGGCAGTGGCGGTGGCCCCGGTCACGGTCAGCGAGACCGGCGTGGACAGCAGCAGCCGCTGGGCGCCGCCGCGCCCGACGAGCCCGCCCGGAACCGGGACGAGAACGGGATAGATGAGGCCGTACTCCGGTCGCGGCGCAAAACTGACCTCGGCTTCGATCTCTCCGGAGGAACAGGACAGCCGGCGCAGCAGCATGCCCGGCGAACTCTCGCCCAAGTCGTGGACACGCTCATTCCGGCCCACTGCCATGGCGTCGGTAAGCACCGCAACGCCGTTCGGGCAGGTGAAGGTGGTCTCCAGGACCATCGTGCGGTCGAGATACCGGCGGCTGGCCCGGTATTCGCCCAGCGGCCGGATCGAGAAGTGCCCGGCATGCTCGTCCAGCAGGCGACCAAAGACCGTCGGTCCGTCGAACCGCGGGAAGCACAGCCAATCCACCGAGCCGTCCCGGCTGACCAGCGCCGCCGAGCGACAGTCCGATAGCAGCGCGTAGTCGCCGATCGGCAAGCTATCCATCGCGGTTTCTATCGTAATCAGCCAGCCGCCGTCGCCCCGGAGCAGGTGCAGCAGGGCCTGGCAGTCCCTGCTCGGTAGATGGCTAATCCAAGCGATGCCGCTCGACGCTCGCGCGTGCCAGCTTTGAGTGACAGCCCGAACCGGACATGCCGGAGGTCGGCCGATGAGGTTCATCAATTACGCCACTTTCGTGGACGACCAGCGCAAGCTAGGCGACCTGCAGCCTGAGCACGCCAGCTAACTGGCCAGTCTGCTCGCCGAAGGCAAGCTCGCGGCCGCCGGCTCGTTCGCGGACGGGACGGGCGAGCTCCGGGTGTACGAGCCGGACTCGGCGGAGACGGCTCGGGCCGTGGCTGCGGCCGATCCATTGGCCGTAGGGGGCGGTGTGGCTGGCAGCGAGCTGAAGTCGTGGGAAGTCGTCATGACCGGCGACGGCCTTGGCCCGGTTCAGCAGGAAACGCACTATCTCGCCGGGTTGATACGCCACTTCCTGCGACGAGTCTTCGCGCCATCCTGAGCAGGCCGCCCGAGCCCCGGGCGCGCTGCTGGCGCTCCCATGCCGCTGCCTGGATCAGGTTTCCAGATTGGTGAGCGCCCGCACCGTCGCCCGTGCCCCGCGCTGGTGCAGCGAGGCAAGTGCCGACCGGTACGCACTGACGAAGCGCTGGTTGTCGGCGAGCGAGCCGAACAGGTCCCGGTTGGCGATAAACGCTTCCGGATTGTCGCGCTGCCGCCTGGCGAGCCTGGTGAGAGTATCCGCAAGCCGGTCGACCACGTCGATAGGCTCGCCATGCTCGTCGACGCCCTCCGCGTACCGGGCCCAGCTTGCGACAACGGCAGCCGAGCGGCTGATCTCACCGCCCGTCGCTAGTTGCTGACGGATCACCGGCACCAGCCACTTCGGGATCCGGTCTGAGCTGTGCTCGCAGAGCCGGGCGATCGTGTCTTTGACTTGCGGGTTAGCGAAACGCTCAAGCAGCTGATCCTCGTAGGCGTCAAGGTCCATCCCCGGCACTGGCGGGAGTGTCGGGGCAGCTTCCTGCTTCATGTAGCCGAGCAGGAACGCGCGGAACAACGGGTCCTGAGCGACCTCATGCACGAGCCGGTATCCGGCCAGGTAGGCGAAGTAGCACATGGCCTGATGGCTGCCGTTGAGCAACCGCAGTTTCATCAGCTCGTAGGGCTCCACGTGATCGACGAGCTGGACTCCGGCGTCCTCGTAGCGCGGGCGACCGGCGGTGAACGTGTCCTCAAGCACCCACTGCGTGTAGGGTTCGCACACGACTGGCCACTTGTCATCGAGCCCGAACCGGTCCCTGATCTCGGCCCGGTCATCGTCAGTGGTCACCGGCGTAATCCGGTCGACCATCGAGTCCGGGAAGCGCACCTCGCGGGAGATCCAGTCGCCCAGTTCAGGTTGCTTCAGGCGGGCAAAGGCCGTGACAGCACGCCTGGCGATCTGACCGTTGTCCTGCAAGTTGTCGCAGGACACCACGGTGAACGGAGCGGTGCCCTGATCACGGCGCCGCGACAGCGCCTCGGTGATCAGGCCGAAGATGGTCCGCGGCGTAGCGTCCGGTTCGAGATCGCGCCGCACTGCGGGATTGGACACGTCGAACTCGCCAGTGACGTCATCGACGTTGTAGCCGCCCTCGGTGACCGTGAGCGACACGATCCGGGTCGACTCCGCGGCCAGTTTCTTGATGACTGCCTCTGGATCGTCCGGTGCGAACAGGTACTCCACGATGGATCCGATCACCCGCGGTTCGTACCGCCCGTCGCTGTGCTTGAGCACCAGCGTGTACAGGCAATCCTGGGCCGCCAGCGCCGCCTGCATTCTGCGGTCCGACGGCATCACCCCGACGCCGCAGATGCCCCAGTGCAGGCCGCTACTCTCCGCAGAGCCTTGCGCCGTCGTCGGGTCAGCAGTATTCGCGCCCCCAGATGTCACTGCCGCTGTCAGGAGCCGGTCGTGGTACATCGCCTGGTGTGCGCGGTGGAATCCGCCCACGCCAAAGTGGACGACACTGGGCGTTACGAGATCGCGGTCATAGGCCGGAGTCGGCAGCCTTTCGCTCCAGTACGGCAACGTCCGCGCACTAAGCGGGCGCGCTGGCACAGGAGCGGACATGTCATGGATCATCCTGTGCTAGTTCAACCGTGTTGGCTACCCATGGGGGCCGGCGTCGGCGACATCAGGCGCTAATGAGCACGCGCGCAGCGGCGGCAATGTCGGCAGCGGACAGCCCGGCTGCCCCGAGCAGTTCGTCTGTCGTTCCCGAGCCCGGCATCTCACGTACGGCCAGATGGGTCACGGCAGTGCCGCCAAGCCCGCGCTCGGCGAGCGCCTCAAGCACGGCTTCGCCGAGCCCGCCCTCGGGATGGTGATCCTCTGTGAGCACCAGCCGGCCGGTGTCGAGAGCAGCATCAGCGATCGTGCCAGCGTCGATCGGCTTGATGCTGTACAGGTCGATGACGCGAGCCGGGATGCCGTCGTCACTGAGCAACTTTGCGGCAGCGAGGCAGTTGTACAGGGTGACGCCGGCGCCGATGAGCGTGACCTGGTCGCTCGCGGACTCCTTCAGCACCTTGCAGCCGCCGATGGGGAACTGCTCGCTCGCTGAGTACAGGACCGGATACGCGCCGCGGGTAGTCCGCATGTACTTAACGCCAGAACGGTCGGCCATCGCCGCGACAAGCGCGGCCGCGCTGGTGGCGTCGCTCGGGTACAAGACTGTTGAGCCGTGCACGGCCCGCATCATGGCGAGGTCTTCCAGCCCCATCTGCGACGGCCCGTCGGCACCGATCTCGATGCCCGCATGCGAACCGACGAGGCTGACGTTGGCCGTCGAGATCGCTGCCATCCGGATGAAGTCGTACGCGCGGGTAAAGAACGCCGCGAACGTGGAGGCAAACGGACGGTAACCCCGGACGCTCATGCCGACCGCGGCCGCGACCATCTGCTGCTCGGCGATGAACATCTCGAAATACCGGGCAGGGTGGGCCTCCGCGAACTCGATGGCGAAGGTCGAGTTGCTGACTTCACCGTCCAGCGCGACTACGTCCAGCCGTGCGCCGATCGCCTTCAGCGCGTCGCCGTAGGCCTTCCTGGTGGCCACTTTTGCGCCGACGTCATAACTGGGCATCGCAACCTTCGCGGTTCCCGGCTCTGGACGGTCCGCGTGTCCGGAGGACTCCGGCAGCGGCCCGCGGACGCGCAGATTGCGCTCGCCGCCAAGTTCGAGGATCGCCCGCTCCGCCATCTCCGCCGGAAGCGGCTTGCCGTGCCAGTTCTCCTTGTCCTGCACCTCGCTGAAGCCGCGGCCCTTCTCGGTGCGGGCCAGGATTACCACGGGCTGTTCGCCGTTCGCGCTGGTCGCGTCGGTCATAGCTGCGTCGATGGCGGCCACGTCGTGCCCGTCGACCTGCAGAACCCGCGCCCCGAACGCCTCGGCTCGCCGCGTGTACGCGGCGAGATCCCAGGACAGCTCCGTCGGCCCGCGCTGCCCGAGCCGGTTGACGTCGATCATGGTGATCAGATTCGACAAGTGGTAATAGGACGCCTTGTCGAACGCTTCCCAGATCGAGCCTTCGGCTAGCTCGCTGTCGCCGCACAGCACCCAGACGTGGTACGGCAGCTTGTCGAGGTACCGTCCGGCCAGGGCGACACCGACGCCGTACGGCAATCCCTGGCCGAGGGAGCCAGTCGCCACGTCTACCCACGGCAGTATGGGCGTCGGGTGACCTTCGAGACGCGACCCGAACCGGCGGTAACCGGTCATCAGCTCCTCATCCGAGACGACACCGACCGCTTTGAACACTGAGTACAGCAACGGCGAAGCGTGTCCCTTGGAAAAGATCAGGTGATCATTGGCCGACAGCTCCGGACGGTCCCAGTCGTAGCGCAGATGCCGGCTGATCAACACGGCCAGCAGGTCCGCGGCCGACATGCTGGACGTGGGGTGGCCTGAGCCCGCCGAAGTGCTGCTGCGGATCGAATCCACCCTCAGCTGCTGACCAAGCTCGCGCATCTCATCGAGCGAGGCAAGCTCGGCCGTCGTTGGTGTCACGTAACCCGTCATGCTGCACTCCCTGCAGGTGCCGGGCGACTGGGCACCCGGCCCGCTGTCTCAGCCGCTCTGCCATGTCAGAGCGAACTAGCCAAAGAGTCCCGTACCCGGACTGCGACGCGCAGAACATCGCCAGCAGTCAGCGCTGCCTCACCGGAAGCTGAACGGCTCGTAACGTTTCGCAGGTCTCCGCCGCCTAAGCCATGAATAACGGTAATGTGCAGCTTTTGTCATCGCAAAACTGTGTCTAGTGGCAGGGGGCCTAAGACATGAGAGTCAGGCACCGAGTCGTCGGCAAGCACCGAGCGCTTGCCAAGCGCCCGGTGGTCGTCACGCTGGGGGCGGTCGCTGCGCTGACGCTGGCCGGCGCGGTTACGGTGGTCGTCAGTAGCTCCGCCCCATCTACCCAGGCAAGCACGGTCAGCCAGACTTCTACGGTCAGGACCGGCTCGGTTGTCCGGTTCAACGTCGGTGCTACCCACTCACCGCAGGTCGAGCAAATGCTGGCCGGCCACGCAGCCGTTGCGCCCAGGGCGGCCGCTGCCCAGGCGGCCGGCAGTTCCGCGGCCGCGTCAACCGTGCAAGGCATCGACGTCTCGTCGGCGCAGCACTCAGGCGGAGCTGCCATCAACTGGAACGAAGTCGCTGGAGACGGCTACAAGTTCGCGTTCGTCAAGGCGTCGGAGGGCTCGTACTACGTCAACCCGTATTACGCGAGCGACATCGCCGGCGCTCAGGCGGCCGGCATGTTCGTGGCGCCGTACGCGTTCGCGGTCCCGAATTACTCCGGTGGCGCCCTGCAGGCCGACTACCTGCTGGACAACGCGGACTACGCGCCGGACGGCAGGCTCCTGCCGCCCATACTCGACATCGAGGGCGACCCCTATCTGAGCGGGGACGGAACGAATAGCTGTTACGGCCTCACGCCTGCTCAGCTGGTCTCGTGGATCGGTGCGTTCACCGCCGAAATTCAGCGTCGCACCGGACAGCATCCGGTGATCTACACCGACCCCGACTGGTGGAACTCCTGCACGGGGGACAGCAACGCCTTCACTGCCGATCCACTGTGGATCGCGAACACCGAGGTCTCGGCTCCGGCCCTGCCGGCGGCGTGGCAGAACTGGGCTTACTGGCAGTACACGAGTGTCGCGACGGTGCCGGGAATCAGCGGCACCAACAACGTTGACTCCAGCTACCTGAGCAGCACAGCCCTCGAGCTTGCCGCCCCCGGCAACCAGAGCGACCGCGTCGGCAACGCGGTCAGCGTCCAGGCCAGCGCGCTCGATGCCGGCCCTGCGGGTGGCTCCGCCCCTGCCATTGCGTACAACGCGACTGGCCTGCCAACTGGCACTCAGATCAACCCCGCAACCGGAGCGGTCAGCGGGACGCTGCCAGCGGCTGCTGCCACGTTCCCGGTGGTCATCACAGCATCAGCCCAGGGTGATCAGAACGCGACGCAAAAGTTCAGCTGGTATGCACACGGCAGGGTCACGCTGGCCAATCTGGCCAGCAAGCAGACATCGATCGGCGCCCCGGTCCGCGATCAGATCCGAGCGCGGGATGCGCTGAGCGGCTGCACGCTGCAGTACTCAGCAACTGGGCTGCCGCCTGGCCTGACCATCAGCACCTGCGGGATGATCTCCGGGTGGCCGACGCGCAGCGGAAGCTTCTCAGCCAAGGTGCGTACGACGGACAGTTCGGGTGCGACCGTTGCCTCCGGTTCGGTCGCCTGGAAGGTGACCAGGGCTAACGGGCGCGGGCCGGCCGGGCACCTGGTGCTGCACCGGGATGGCAAGTGCCTGGCCGAGCGGAGCCCGGCCGACATCGCCATTGAAACGTGCAGCGGGGCCGCAAGCGAGCGATGGACGATTGCCGCGGACGGCTCGGTCCGGATCGGTGGCAAGTGCCTGACGGCCAAGTCGGCGAGTTCTACGGCGTCCGCCGCACTTGACCTGACGTCGTGCACCGGGGCACAGCGCTGGCAGCTCGGCTCGAATGCTGTGCTGCGCTACGTCTCCGATAGCCGCTGCCTGGCCGACACCGGGAGCAAGAATGGCTCGCGGGCTGTCGCAGCTGTCTGCAAGGCCACATCGAATAACACCGGCAGCGCTAGCACGCCGAGCACCAGCCAGCAATGGACGGTGCCGGCCGGGGCGCTGACCTCCGACATCGCCGGGTACTGCGCGAGCACGCTGCGTGCTACCAGCGGTCCTTCCGGTGATCCCACGCTACGTCGCTGCGTGACGTCGGGGGCGCAGGACTGGACAATCGAGCCGGATGGCGCACTCCGAGCGGGCGGCAAGTGCCTGCGCACAGTCTCCTCGAGTGGATCGCCTGGCGCACTGTTGCACCTCGGCAGCTGCACGGCGGGGGCATCCGATCAGGTCTGGCAGCTCGCGGGCGGCCCTGTCGGAGTGCACCTGGTCAACCCGGCTTCCGGCCTCTGCCTGGCAGACCCGGGGGACCGGGCGACGGTCGGGACGCTGTTGAGGATGGAGCCGTGCGTGGCCACAGATCCCGGCACCAGCTGGCGGGTCAGCTAGCGGCCCGGTGCTAGGTGGCGCCGTGCTTCCGCGGCGCGGCGCCACTGACGGGCGGCCAGCGAATTTAGCGCGGCCGCTTGAGGAGTGTGGCGTCAAGTGGCGGGGCCGGCAGCGGATCGCCCTGGTAGCCGCCTACCGAGCCGAACTCACCCGCCCGCCAGGCCGCGGTTGCGGCGGCGATCTCCTCGGGGGTGCGGGCGACGAAGTTCCACCACATGAGCAGTGGCTCACCGAGCGGCTCCCCGCCGAGCAGGATGAGCGTGCTGCCGGGCGGGGCCGATACGGCTAGTTCGTGCCGCCCCGCGGGCGAGTACAACAGGTGCCCCGGCTCAAGCCGGACGCCGTTGGCGCCGGCCTGCCCCGTCACCACGAACAAGGCGTGCTCGTACTCGGGGCGCAACGGCAGCAGACAGCTGGCAGCCGCGCCCTTCACCGACAACTCCGCGCCGACGATCGGCGAGAACGTGGTCGCTGGCGACGCCGCGCCAGCCAGTTCGCCGGTCAGCACGGTGATCATGAACCCGCCGAGGCTGGCGACGGGCAGCTCGCGGTGGTGCTCGAAAGCGGGATCGACCTGGCGGCTCGCCTCCGGCAGCGCGACCCAGAGCTGAACGCCGTGCAACGTCGGATCGTGCTCAGCCGGTGACTCCTCGGCGTGCGCGATGCCCCGTCCAGATGTCATGAGGTTGAGCTGGCCTGGCCGGATCAGCTGCTCCGAGCCCAGGCTGTCTCGGTGCAGCACGTTCCCGGACAGCAGCCAGGTGACAGTCTGGAGCCCGATGTGCGGGTGCGGAGGGACGTTCATTCCGGTCAGTCCGTCGACATCCATAGGGCCGTAGTGATCAATGAAGCACCAGGCGCCAATACTGCGGCGCAGCCGGAGAGGGAGCATGCGGCGCACCGTCATGTCACCAACGCGGGCGTCACGCGCCTCAGTTATCTCAAGATCATTTCCTTCGGGAACGGGGTTGCCTGCCACCTCCACGTTCGCCTCGATAGTGCTCACAGGCGGACTCCCTTCCGTTGGGTCTGGTCTCGGCATCATCCGCCATGATGCTTGACACCGTGCGCGTTCCCGCATGGGGACGCCTCCCCGTAAGGCTGGCGATGCGATAGACGGTCGGGCTACGCTCCCCTAGGTTCCCGGTAGCCGGGACGAAGCGGGCAGGACGGGTCAGGGATGCTGCTGATCGTGATGTTTGAGTCGGGTACCTGGCGGGTGAAGCCAGGTGAGCAGCTCACGTTCGGCCGTGCCGGCACCTGCACGCTCGTGCTGCCGGGCACCGACCGTGGTGTGTCCCGCAACGCAGGGAGCTTTGACTGGCGTGATGGCCTCTGGTGGCTGACGAACGCAAGCGCGTCATCGATGCTCTACCTGGCCGGCGATCTCGGGTTCCGGGCGGACATCCCGCCGGGAATGGCGCTGCCGCTGCAGCAGTGGCACGCCAAGGTCCGGGTTGACGGCGTGCTCGACAGTTACACGCTCCGCGTCCGGCTGCCAGATCTCGACGACGAGCCCGACGCTGAGGCAGAGCCCGGGCAGGCCGGAGCCGTCGCCGAGTCAATGTCGGAACGAAGGATCACCAGCACCAAGTTGCGTGCGCCCCTCAACGATGCCGACCGGCTTGTGCTCGCGGCACGGTTCGAGGAGTACCTGACCTGGAAGCACTCAGGAGCCGCGGCACCGCGCAGCGCCAGGGAGGTGGCCGAGCGCATCGGCTGGCGGCCGCACGCCGTTGCTAAGCGATGCGAGAACATCCGCAATCGCTATGTCAGGATCGGCGTTCCCGGCCTTCGCGGCCCGCGGGCCCTTGAAGAACTCGCCGCGCTGCTGATCTCGACCGGCGAACTCACCGGCGATGATTTGCGGCGGCTGCCGCCGCGTTCGTCAGCCGACCGGCAGTCGCCAGCCGCCGGCCCCATGATCGATGTTGATTCCGGGGGCCGATAGCACCCCGGGATCAACATCGATCATGAAAGTGCCGCCTCGCTGCGATCAGCCGACCAGCGTCTTGACCGCGCTGGTCATCTCGGCGAGCGCCTTCTTCGCGTCGGCGAAGTACATGCTGGTCTTCGGATCGACGTAAAGCTCGTTGTCGATGCCTGCATAACCGTGACCCATGGACCGCTTGATCACGATGATGCTCTTGGCCTGATCGACATCCAGAATGGGCATCCCGGAGATCGCCGTGCCTGCCCGGCGGGCAGCCGGGTTGGTCACGTCGTTGGCCCCGATGACCAGCGCGACGTCAGCCCTGGCGAACTCGGGGTTGATCTCGTCCATCTCCTTGAGCTGCGGGTACGGCACGTTCGCCTCGGCCAGCAGCACGTTCATGTGGCCGGGCATGCGGCCGGCGACCGGGTGAATCGCGTAGCTCACCTCGACGCCTCGCGACTCCAGGACATCGGCCAGCGCGGCGACCTCGTGCTGAGCCTGTGCCGCCGCGAGTCCGTAGCCCGGCACGATGATGACCTTGGCGGCGTAGGCAAGCTGGATCGCCGCGTCGTCGGCGGCGATGGAGTGCACGCTGCCGGCGGGCCCGGCGACCGCTACGGCCGTGTCACCGGTGCCGAAGCCGCCGACGATGATGTTGCGGATCGAGCGGTTCATGGCGTCGGCCATCAGCTTGGTCAGGATGCCACCCGACGCCCCCACCAGCGCGCCGGCGATGATCATGGCCCAGTTGCCGATGACGAAGCCAGCCATGGCTACCGCGGTTCCGGTGAACGCGTTCAGCAGCGAGATGACCACGGGCATGTCGGCTCCGCCGATCGGCATCACCATCGAGACGCCGAACGCCAGCGCAGCCACGATCACAACGGTCAGCAAGCCGGCGTTCGGCGCCGCGATCAAGTACGCGCCGAAGCCGACGGCGATCACAGCGAGCAGGCCGTTCACCACTCGCGCGCCAGGGAACGTGACCGGTGCTGAAGTGATGACACCCTGCAGCTTGCCGGCCGCGATGATCGACCCGGAGAACGTGACACCGCCGATGATCACGTCGAGCAGGGTGGTAACTGACGTGGTTGCTGAGACTGCGGCTCCGGCATGCGTGTAGTCGTGAATTCCGACCAGCGCCGCCGCGCCACCGCCGACCGCGTTGAACATGCTGACTAGCTGCGGCATTGCAGTCATCTGGATATTCCGGGCGGAGTACAGCCCGGCCGCGCCGCCCACGAGTGCGCCAGCTATCAGCACTACCCAGCCGGTCGCCGTGACCCCGCCGCTGTGGATGATCAAGGCCAGCGTTGCCGCGACCGCGATGACCATGCCCGCGGTAGATATCTGGTTGCCGCGCCGCGCGGTGGCTGGCGTGTTCATCAGGTGCAGGCCGAGCACGAAGCACGACGCCGCCAGCACATAGATCAGCTGGATGACCCAGTCGAATGTGCTCATCTGGACTGCTCCGGCCGGCTCGCGGAGGCCCGGCGGCCACCGTTGTCGGCGGATGCCGAGCCGTTCGCGGCCGCGGCCGGTGATCCGTTGGCACCCGCCGGCACGGCTGCCGGGCTCGGCGCTGCCGGGACGCTCGGCCGTTTCCTGAACATCTTGAGCATCCGGCCAGTGACCGCATACCCGCCGACCACATTCGCAGCCGCGAACGCGGCGGCCAGGAACAAGATCACGTAGCCGACCGCGTTGTGCGCGGTGAGCGCGATCAGGATCGCCCCGGCCAGCACGATCCCGTGGATCGAGTTGGCGGCCGACATCAGCGGCGTGTGCAAGGTAGCCGGGACCTTGCTGATCACCTCGAAGCCCACCCAGAGGCTGAGGACGAAGATGGTGACGTCAACGAGAAGAGCCGGGTACGGCACGCGTGGCCCCTTCATCAGGTTGGTCGGGGGGTTGGTCGCTGGGTTGGTCGGCGGGAGCTGGCTGTGGCTTGCTGGCAGCGTCGGTCAGCGCGGGGTGAACTATCGCGCCGCCGCTGGTGATAATCACGCCGCTCTGCAACTCGTCCTCGCGGTTCAGCGCTAGCGCGCCGTCGGAGATCAGGTACAGCAGCAGTGAGCTGATATTGCGGGCGTACATCGCCGATGCGGCCGCGGCCATGCTGGACGGCAAGCCGGAAGCGCCGACGATAGCGACCCCGTTCTCAGTCAGGACGGTCTCGCCGGGAACCGATCCTGCCACGTTCCCGCCCAGGATGCTGGCGCCCATGTCCACCACTACAGAACCGGGCGTCATTGACTTCAGCGCGTCTTCGGTCACTAGCAACGGCGGGCGCCGGCCCGGTACCTGTGCCGTGGTGATGACAACGTCGTGCCGGGCGATATGGCCGGCCAGTTCCTCCTGCTGAGCCGTTCGCTCGTCCTCAGTCAGCGCGCGCGCATAGCCGCCCTCGCCGGAGGCGGGGCCGACTGAAGTGAGCTCGATGAAAGTGGCGCCGACCGATTCTGCCTCGGTTCTCGTCTCTGGCCGCACGTCGTAAGCGCTGACAAGTGCCCCGAGTCGCCGGGCAGTACCGATAGCCTGCAGGCCAGCCACGCCGGTTCCGAGGACTAGCACTTTTGCGGGCCTGGCCGTTCCAGCCGCCGTGATGAGCAACGGGAAGAACCGGCCGAACTGGGTGGCGCCGAGCAGTGCCGCCTTGTAGCCGGCAATGTTTGCCTGAGAGGACAGCGCGTCCATCGGCTGGGCTCTGGGGAGCGTCCGCGGGATCATGTCCATGCTGACGGCGGTTACCCCGGCTGCAGCCAGGGCGGCAGTCAGGTCCGGGTCGGTGAGTGGCGCGAGCAGCCCGATGACAACCTGGCCTGGCCGCAGGACCGACACCGCTGCGGTGTCGGGCTTGCCGACCATGAGCACGACGTCGGCTGCCAGCGCATCGGCACGGCTGACGACGGTTGCGCCAGCTTCCGCGTAGCTGTCATCGGTGTGCCACGCGCCGTCGCCAGCCCCGGACTGGACGAGCACCTCGAGGCCGGCGGAGCGCAGTTTGGCCGCAGCTTCCGGGACGAGGGCGACTCGCCGCTCGCCGGGTGCGGTCTCCTTGACCACGGATACCTTCATGCACTGACCTCGCTCGGTCGCCGGGGCCTATCGCGGCCCGCCGCCAGGCCGCAGTGTTAAGTATGGACCGTACCGGCAAGCGGCCCGCGCAGCGGTGCTATATGAACGATCTGTCGTTGACCTGCGGACGGCTAGTCCGTCAGCGTCTGGGCGGCGCAGCCCAGCCTGGCCGGCGGTCGGTCGTGGAAGCTACGTAGCGTAGGGTTTGCTGCGCTGTGCATCACGAGAGTTACGCATCACGAGTGCCGGGGGACGGTACCCAGCCGGGGGAGGGCGATGCCTGATTTCTCGCCGCCGCCAGACGAGCGCGCGCTGGCAGTCAGGCTGGCAGAGGCTTGTCGGCGGATGTCTGCACTTGACCTGCCGGGTCCGCTGGCAGCCCGCTTGCATCGGCAGTTCATCGCAGTCTGCGACGCGGTTAAGGCTGCCGGGGCGGATGAGGAAACCGGCGAGCGTCGGCTATCGGCATTCCTGGTCGCGCTAGAGCAAGCCAGCGCCAAGATAGCCCGGCGCGGAAACACCAAAGAGAATTCTCAGTTATATTTCGCCATAATTCATTTATCGCGGCCAGGGGTGGGGGACATGAACAAACGTGACCTGATCGACGCGGTTTCCGAGCGGATGGGCAACAAGAGGATGGCGACTGAGGCGGTTAACGCCGTGCTCGGCACCATTCAGGAAACAGTCGCTCGCGGGGACAAGGTAGCAATTTCAGGATTCGGGGTATTTGAGAAGCAGGTCCGGCCTGCCCGTACAGCGCGTAACCCGGCCACCGGTGCGGCGGTCAAGGTGCCGAAGACTTCGGTGCCCAAGTTCAGGGCCGGGGCGGACTTCAAGGCCATGGTTAACGCAAAGAGGGCCCGGGCGAGGTAACCCGGATCGCGCGGGCGGCCGTGGCTGGCGCTGCGGCAGGCGGCTGATCGGGCGGCCAGTGTGGAGCTCGGCGAGTAGCGTGCGGCTGCTCCCCGGTGCGTCTGCCGCCGACTTGGCATCCGTTCGAGCGTTTCCATCCGCCTTTATCTATGCTTATGCCCGGTCTGTGCCAGCACTAATGCATGCCAAGTCTTGGCAGTCGGTGCAAAAGTGGCGAATCTACGTGGGTGGCTGGGTCAGCGCGCGCTCGGGGTTAGCCGGCGCGGCAGGCGGGCAAGCGCGCGCCGGCTAATCGGCGCTCGGCTCCGGCTCGTCAGCGACGCCAACGCGGCGGCCGCGAAGCGCGAAGGCGAGCGCCAATTCGATCACGGCGACGACGAAGACCGGTGTGACTGCGCTCCATTCGCCCGTGATCGACGTGCCGGACGCCTCCAGGTACGACCAGAGGAACAACATGATCAGTGCGGCCGTGGCAAGGCCGCTGAGTGCGGCCTTGCCGAGGCCGGAGCTGCGGCGCACGCGCAAGCCAATCGCCGTCGCAGGGCCGCCCACGACAACGCAGGCGAAGGCGGCGCTGGTCATCGACTGAGAGAGCAAGGCCCCGGTCGCGGCATCCGCGGATCCCGTGCTGATCAGGACGGCAAGCAGGGCGGTTGTCAGCAGCCAACTGGACAGCACGGTCACCAGCCAGATCAGGCCGACAGGCAGTCGAGGATGCCGCTTCACGAATATCCCCCGATATCGACACACAGCTGAGCCGCACTCCACGCGGTCGCCCGGATCTCTTCACTGAGCTTGCCCGCGCCGTTCGCCGGCACTCCCGGTTCCGGGGCACTGCCGGATTGAGCTGCACTCATGGCTGCTGACAGTTCGTGCTTGACCAGGCTCTCTGCCGCCAGGTCGCGTCCCGGCTGCGGGTTAGTGCAGGCCAGTGCCTTTCTTCAGCGCTGTCTGCAGCAGCCTGTCGATCAGCTGCGGGAACGGCATCCCGCTTGCTTCCCACATCTTCTGGAAATAAGACGCGGGGGAAAGCCCCGGCATGGTGTTTATCTCGTTGACCAGGATCTGCCCGTCACGGGTGTAGAAGAAATCGACCCTTGCCAGACCTTCGCAGGAGACCGCGTCGAATGCGGCTGCGGCGAGCCGGCGGATTTCCGCGGTAGCGCTGTCCGGGATGGGGGCCGGGATCGCCATGCCGCTCGCGGGGTCCAGGTACTTTGCCTCGAAGTCCCAGAACTCCTCACCGCCATCGACGAGCAACTGGCCAGGAACGCTGGTGTCCGGTGCCGCGCCGTCGACGCCCTCCAGCACTGAGACTTCCACTTCGACCCCGTCTATGGCTGCCTCGATCAGCACCTTGGGATCGTAACGACGCGCCGTCGTGATCGCATCGTGCAGTTGCGCCATGTCGTGAGCCTTGGACGTGCCGATACTGGAGCCGCCCCTGGCCGGCTTAACGAACACTGGCCAGCCAAGTTCGGTGATGTCATCGAGCACCTGCTTTGCCTCGACGGACGCGGCAGCCGCAGCGAGTTCACTAGCGCTGAGCCCTGGCCAGTCCCGCTCCCTGACCACGACGTAGGGACCGACCGGGAGGCCCTTCGCCGTGAAGATCAGGTTCATGTACTCCTTGTCCATGCTCACCGCGCTGGCAAGAACCCCGGCACCGACGTATGGCACCCCGGCCATCTCCAGCAGACCCTGGATGGTGCCATCTTCGCCATAGGGGCCGTGCAACACGGGCAGCACCACGTCGACTTCGCCGAACAGGTGAGGTATCCGGGACGGCGCGGTGGCTACCACGCCGCCAGTCCAGGGCACCACCTCCGACCCTTGCGCGGCGACCGCCTCGACACTCGGGAGCTGGCCCTCGGTCACGGCGAGCAGTTCCGGTGCATCGGCCACCTGCACCCAGTGCCCTTCGGTGGTGATCCCCACCGGGATGACCTCGTATCGGGACCTGTCGATGGCTCCGAGCATGTTGCCGCCGCCCATGCAGGACACCTGGTGCTCCGGGCCCCGACCGCCGAACACGACGGCGACCTTGATCTTCCGGTCCTCGCTCACTCGTCCTCCACTCCCGGTTCCTGCCCGTGGGCCCGTTTCTGGCCCGCTAGCCCGGGCCGGCGACAGCGACGGCCAAGGCCCACTGCCCTGATCTAGATCCCGTAACGTTCCGGCTTGGCTGATCTGCTGGCCAGCAACAGCACCGCTTCCCCGATCTCCAGGCCGTGATGCATAACGCCGTCGATAACCTCGGTTATCGGCATCTCCACGCCATGCTCGCGAGCTAGCTGCCGTACGGACTCCGACGACTTGACGCCTTCTACCGTCTGCGTGGTAGTGGCAAGTACCTCCGCAAGCGGGACGCCGCGGCCGAGCTTCTCGCCGAATGACCGGTTCCTGGCCAGTGGCGAACTGCAACTGGCGACTAGGTCACCCATCCCGGCCAGCCCGGCAAACGTATGCTGGTCGGCTCCGAGTGCCGCGCCGAGCCTGGCGATCTCGGCCAGCCCGCGGGTGATGAGCATTGCCCTTGTATTGTCGCCCAGGCCCATGCCGACGGCGATGCCGACCGCGAGCGCGATCACGTTCTTCACCGCTCCGCCAAGCTCGCAGCCGATCACATCCGGGTTGGTGTAGGCCCGGAAGTAGCTCGTGTGGCAAGCCTTCTGCAGTTGCGCGGCCACGGCCTCGTCGGCGCAGGCCACGACGGTGGCGCAGTACTGGCGCGCCGCGATCTCCGGCGCCAGGTTAGGACCGGAGATCACTGCGATCCGGTCCGGGCTGCTGCCGGTGACGTCTGCGATCACCTGGCTCATCCGGTCGCCGGTACCAAGCTCGATGCCTTTGATCAAACTGACGAGTAGTGCGCCGGCCGGCAGCAAGCCGCTCCAGGCAGTCAGGTTCTGCCGCAGCGTCTGTGCGGTGACTGCCAGCACAACGAGGTCTGCGCCGGCCAGCGCCTCCGCGGGGTCAGTGGTAGCGCGCAGCGCCGGAGGCAGGATCAGTCCCGGCAGGTAGTCGGGCGACTCGTGGTCAGTGTTGATCGCGGCGGCCAGTTCAGGCCTGCGGCACCACAGCGTTACCGGCGTCCCGGCGTCGAGGAGTACCTGGGCGAACGTGGTACCCCAGGTGCCCGCACCGAGCACTGCGGCCCTCACCGGGCCGCCCTCCGGCTGCGAGCGGTCCGGCTGCGAGCCCCGCCCCGGCGTTCGCGGCGGAGGCAATTCGGGGCCTGGCTCACGATGCAGCGGTCCCCGTAGCAGTGCTGTCTGTGGCGGTGGCGTCGGTAGCGGTGCTGTGTGCAGGCGGCGCGTTGCTGGCGCTGGCGTCTACGGTGCTGGCGCTGGTGGCGGTGCTGTCTGTGGCAGTGCCGCCTGCGGCCGTCGCGTCGCCGGCAGTCGTGTCTGCGGCAGTGCTGCCTGTGGCAGTGCTGCCTGTGGCAGTGCTGTCTGCGCCGGCGGCGTCGTGATCGCTAGCCTCCTGGAGCGCCCGCAGCTCCTGCCGCAGCTTCCGGCGGGCTACCGCCGGGTGGTAGACCTCGGCCGGCGGAGTCTGCCCGCGCAGTCCGCCGAGCAGCGCCGCGACTTCCGTCATGATCTTGTTGGTGGCCGCCCTGAGCACAGCGTTAGTCATGGGCTGGTCCGTGAACTCAGCCAGATCGACTGGCGGCCCTGCAGCTATCTGAACGGTCTTGCGAGGCAGGAACTTGGGGACGAACTTGCCGTAGGGCAGGATCCGCTGCGCACCCCAGTGCGCGATTGGCACGACCGGGATGTTGCGTTCCAGTGCCAGCCGGGCGACACCAGTCTTGGCGACCATGGGCCACTGATCAGGGTCCCTGGTGACGGTCGACTCCGGGTAGAAGATCACGCACGCGTTGTTCCTGGCAGCCAGTTCGGCCGCCTGCTTGAGCACCAGCGCCGCGTCCACCTGGCCGCGGTACACCGGAAGCTGGCCGAGCCGGCCGAGGATGGTGCCCAGCACCGGGATCGCGAACAACGACGACTTCGCCAGGAACACCGGATACCGGCGGGCGCTGTCGGCGAAGAGCGAGACCGCGAAGATGTCCATGTAGGACAGGTGATTTGCAGCAAGGATGACTGGGCCATCGGCCGGAAGGTTCTCCTGCCCCCGCCAGTCGAGCCGCATCATCATCCGGATACCGGGCCGCAAGATGATCTTCGACACGGTCCGCCAGGCATCTGAGTAGCTGCCGTCAGCCGCCCTGCGCGTCTTCTTGCCTGCCATCGATTCCCTTCGGGCCATCGGCTGTCACCTGCTGTGACACCATAATCCGCCTCAGTCTGTCCGGTCGCGCGCCGCCGTGTCGAGGCGCCGCGGGAGGATCTTATGCATGGCTCCCGACGTCTACCCCCAGACTGCCAAGTCATCCGCCTCACCTGCTTTGCTGAGCTGGTCGCTGGTGATCCCCGTCAAGGTACTTGTACAGGCCAAATCCAGACTTACCGGGCTCACCAGCACCGCCCGGTCGGAGTTGGCGCTGGCGATGGCAGCCGACACCATCGCAGCAGCGAGTGCGGCGGCGGCCGTAGCCACCGTGCTGGTCGTCACCGACGATCCTGCGGTCACCGAGATCGCTGCCGGGCTGGGCGCGCTGGTGCTCGCCGACGAGCCGGCGGCTGGGCTCAACGACGCACTGGCCTACGGAGCCGCGCAAGCACAAGCGCGATGGCCGGAACGGGGTCGTGCGGGCCTGGCCGGGGACGTGCCGGCGGCGCGGCCAGCCGAGCTAACTGCAGCCCTGGCCGCCGCTGCGCGGCTCGGCGCAGCCTTCGTGCCCGACGCCGACGGCACCGGAACCGTTTTGTATGCGGCGGCACCGGGAGTGGAATTCCGGCCGCGATTCGGTCCTGGCTCACGTGACCGGCACCTGGCCACTGGCGCAGCGGAGATCGGTCCGGCCGAGGTTGTCGCGACAACGGGCATTGACGCGACTGACGAACAAGCCGCGCTGGC
>Ga0335072_10001110_pt1 | contig 45614 bp, 44 predicted proteins | sample Lox_Sample_21_FD_206725 | JGI IMG/M metagenome (GOLD analysis project Ga0335072, IMG submission 206725) | Soil microbial communities from Loxahatchee National Wildlife Refuge, Florida, United States - Lox_Sample_2.1 | ecosystem: Environmental > Terrestrial > Soil > Wetlands | place: USA... | reverse complement strand
AAAATGCATTTCATACTCTCCATACTTTTGGGTTTCATCGGCTTGTCTGTCCGTTTTACCTTTGCTGCAGGATGTGATTCTCAAATCTTACTTCCTCCGCCCGGCGGCCCCTTCGAAGTCGGTCTAGGCATCATGGAACTGGTCGACTACACCAGAACGCAACCATTCGCACCAAGTGTCCAGCCTCGCAAACTCATGGTATCACTGTTCTATCCTGTCAATTCCACACGAGGAACCACTCCCACCAACTACATGCCCCCCGAAACAGCTCTCCTCGAAGATGAAGAACTATCCGGCTACGGTCTCTCAACTCCGAACGGCACCTTAGAGAAGCTCGCGCTCCAGCTAGCCGGCAAGAACTCGCGAGTATATCCCGGACATGGAGAGCCGGCTTTTCCTGTCGTCCTCTTTTCGCCGGCCCAGGGCACCACCCGTCTGTTTTACAACGCCATCGCCCAGACGATCTCAAGCTCCGGCTATGTCGTCGTGACCATTGACGCCCCATATGACGTGGACATTGTCGAATATCCAGACAGCTCTTTAGCTCTTGCCAATACCACCATTGCTAACACGGCTACCACACCGACCATTGACCTTGCAGTCGACGTACGCGCTGAGGATGCCAGCTTCGTCCTCGACCAACTCACCAACAAGACTGTGATTGCAAACCTGATTCCTGGCTCTACACAGGGTCTAAATGTCAACAAAGTGGCAATGTTTGGACACTCGCTTGGAGGCGCAGCTACAGCCACGGCAATGCTAAACGACACCCGCATTGCCGGAGGACTCAACATGGACGGAGCGCTCTGGGGACCAGTTGTACAAAAGGGGCTTGACAGACCATTCATGCTCATGGCACACGCGGGTCACCTACGCAACAATAACAGCATCGCTGCCGACCCAGACAACACATGGTTTGACATCTGGCCTAAACTGCAGGCTTTCAGGCTGGACCTTGTGCTCGCAAACTCGCTTCACTACACATTTTCCGACTTCCCGGTCGTCCTTCAGACGCTTGATATTGTTCCCAATAACGCCACGGCACAAGCTTTGGAAGTGACAGATCTAGATGGAAGGAGGGCCCTGAAGATCGTTACAACATATGTCACTGCGTTTCTGGACTTTGTGTTGCATGACAAGAATTCGGCACTGCTAAAGGGTCCGGTCCCCGAGTTCCCAGAAATTACATTTGACCGTTAGGTATACGTGGGCAAGATACTTTGACGAGGAACTGCCGGCAAGTGGCTATAAGAATTTGAAGGGTTGAAGCTGATGGAAAAGGTGAAAGCTAGCTTTATATCGCAATAATCTGACCTGCTCTAATTGCAGATAAGCTTCTCTGCTTTAATTCTTCACTCAAGTGCTTGAACGCGTGTGAAATCGAGACATCTTCTCTAGTATGGGAGGGCCATGTTCCGCGTTCCGCTCTGTTGCCACCTCAGTGCCACAGCACCCCAGCTTTTGGGCCTCCAGGCTCATGGGTCCCCCGAGTCTCCACCTGATTAGCATGCTTACGCACCCCGAAACCGCAATATTAGGCAAACTTCATTAACCGCATGGGGATGAATGCCCGAGGAAAACGTCTCCCACCTCGGCAGTCGAAATGATTAGAACTGAGTTCATAGAGGAGTTCAAGGCAGGGCACCTCGGCCGCAAGCCCCGCTTAAACTTCTAGGGTAGGGACGTCAGTCGAGCAATTGCCTTTGCTAGCCCACACGTCGCGCTTACCCAAGCCTGCCTTCATATCTGAATACAGCTAATTGACGCCAATTACTGGGGGAAAAAAATGTCCTATACCGCTGGCACTGAGGTAGATCTCTCGGTACACCCCACGGCTCAAAAGCTCGTCGCCCGGTGCCGGGACTTCTTCGCTGAGGTTGAGAATCTCACCCCGGGCTCCGCGCTCGAGGCCCGTCTAAATTCCGAATACGGTCCCGGTCATCCCATTTACGAGGACTTCTGCACATATATCCGTCGCGGTGTTGCTGATAATGAAGATTGGATCGCCGGACCATCGACAGAGCTCGACGGATCAAGGTACCGCCGCAGCAAGATCAGCCTCCCATGTCCGGAGAACCGGTTCTTCAGCATCACGGCCGTGTATATGGACAGCAAGGACGAGACCCAGGGATCAGACGAAGTATATTCGGGTCAGTACCACCAGCATCCTTATGGGGAGATCAACTGCGTGATTCCGATCGATGCTTCGGCGGAACTAAAAGGGATGCAAGGGTGGCAGGGCGCTGGGTGGACAAGTCCAGGCGCAGGGACACACCACTACCCGCAGGTTAGGGGCGGAGCCCTAGTGGCGTTGTTTTTCTTGCCGGCAGGGAGAATTAGCTATGCGGCGAAGCCAGGGATGCCGCAACCGGTGAGCTTATGAGGGGTGAGAAGGCAATGGTGGACAAAGTGGATGCCGACAGTTTGGATCTCTGGGGAATCCTCCTGAAGGACCTGTGCGACAAGATTGACTTAATTACATCAAGTGCCATGGAAAGTGTGAATGATGGGAGATAGGAATGAGTCGTAAAGAGCTCCCACAAATGATACAGCTCTCTGGGTATCTGTCTATCAATGAATGTTGCTATTGTCTGCCCGAGAGTACCCTGCGCCGCCAACTGTACGGGCTCTAGTCTCGCAAAAGTGGTCCGGAGTGATAAAGCTGGCTAATCATCCAGATAGCAATGAACTTGGTGACCGCGGTTCAGCCTCATGTTCAACTTCAGTGACCTATTCCGCACTTTCGGCTTCTGCATCCCCTGTTTCTCCGTTACGCTCACCATTCTCCTTGGGCCCATCTGCACCGATCAAGCTCGGCCTTTCCCCCCCTTGTGCATACTCTTCGGGTGCCTCTTTCTCCAGCTTGATGTACTCATCCCATTCGGGGAAGAGCTCTGAGTCTTCTTCGGGTTGCCCAATCAGTCGGGCTACCTTTCCTTTGCCCGCCTTCTCGAGACCTTCCTTCCAGATTCTCACCAATGCGGGAGTCCGGCTTGGTCTGTAGGTCTGGCTGAACAGCACGGCTTCCGCCACACGACCGGTCCGGACGAGGAGATCGATACAACCGTCAACATCAGCACACATCCACAGCGCCGAGAATGCCACGTTATTGGCGCCCGCTGCAACGGCCTGTTCCGCGAGCTTCTTCAACCCTGTCGTATTGCTGGAGCTTGAATGTAGGAGAAGGAGAGACCCGAGGTCTTTGGCGTGATCGAAACACTCCTCGGCGAGTTTGATGTCCCACGCTGCCAAAGCAGCGTCTCCAACGGTCTTCCATTTGTGCTCGACATCCGCTTCCTTTGCGATTTCTAGAGCCACTGAGAGATTTTTCAGTGAAAGGGCGAGCTCGAACCGATGCTCAGGGTCCGTGGCCACTTCCAAGGCAAGCTCTTTGTAATCTTGCCCATCGAGGAACCGGGCAACCTTGTTCATCTGATCAGGAGGAACATCTGGGAGGATGTTTTGAGCGCCTTCCACATCGCCGCGCAGAACGAGAGTCTCATATTCCAGAAGGGCAATTGGGATTCGGAAAGAAACAACTCCCACATCCTTGTCTGCCAGGTAGACCCTCGAATCGCGTTGGAGATACCCGAGTAGGTATTTCCCCTCATCAAAACTCGCAATGGTGTACGTTTGGTCGCCTACTAGGTAGTTCAGACGATTTGTAGCGTTGGTGTAGATGAAGCAGTCCCCAACCCATTGACCGCTACGAACTTGCTCGTTGATATCAGTTACGACCTCGAAGGCCGATTCAACTCCATCCTCGTCCGCTAAACCAGCGTTAAGTCCTTCTAGGTAGGCCTCGCGGCTGAAGCGTAGAATATACGTTGTCTCAGCGCAGGCGAGTGCCACAAGTTCGCCAGACTCTGACCTAGGTAGCGTTAGGGGGTGAATGGAATCGTTCAAGAGGATTCAGTCAACCTACCAATATACCTCCCTGGGGTCGACCTCAATTCTGCGGACGAGGCTGCCAGTCTCCCAATCGAACATTCCAATCCCACCTTGCCCCTTCACTCCGAGTAGCACGCCACCACTTAGACCTTCCGCTTGAAATCCGACATCCAGGCCACCGGGCTTCTCTTTAAATTTGCGAAATATCTTCACGCTTGTTGGGGACTCTCGGATCGCATAGTCATTGTTGTTTTCTTTCCAGCCCCAAGCAAAATCCAAAGCTGCTCCAAAAGCCTGATTTCTCCAAGCAATCGCCGTGTAGATGATAAACTCTCCATCGCCGCAGACTGCACATTCCACAGAGTCAGTAACAAAATCTCAGGGTAAATTTTGGATCCAAATCGGTGTTTCCGAGTACCCCTGTCGAATATGAAATCGGAAAATCTGGATCTTCACCTTCGACCAGGCTAATCTGAAACAATAACGCTCAAATATACGGTATGAAGGAAACTCACCTGACACGAATCGCCCATTAGGTGAATGTGATAGTGTTTGTGGGTAGATCTCACAAGACCCCAATTCTTTGGTTGGCAAGCTCAACGGGGCACCATCTTTGAGATTAGCATCACCACCCTTGACAACCATTGATACCACTTCGTTCTGTCCAGTTCGCGCCCAAACAATCTTCCCACTCGAGTCCATTGACACAGCGGGTTCTTCGCGTCCCATACTCACCACCACAGCACCATCATCGAATCCCATTGCAATGCCTTGTCTGCCGCGTTGATAGCCAACACACCAGGCGCGTTCGAGACCGTAACTCAGCGACTGGAGCAATCGATACGTATTGGCGTGCCATATCTTGACCTGGCCATCCTCGGACCCGGTGATGATAATAGGTAGCTCTGGATGATAAACTGCAAATGAAACATTGCTCGTGTGTCCCTCGAGCGTGGCCACCAATGCTCTAGTTTGATAGTCCCACACTTTGCAAGTCTTGTCATCGGAGGTTGTGAGGAGGTAGGGCTTGTCGGAATGGGGATAGTAATCGACAAAATTCACGCCTTTGGCTTCGTGGGCCTCGATGGAATAATTAGGATGGTTTGAACTGAGATTCCAGACTTTGACCGTTCTATCAAGACAAGCGCTCGCAAAGGTGTTTGTGTCTTTGGGATTGATGGCCAGGCCCATCACGTAGTGCGAATGGCCTTCAAACGTTCGCGCCAAGCGCCAACTCGATTGGTTTGTCCAATCCCATAATTTGATCAGCATGTCATCGGAGGCTGTGAGAACGAATGGTTGACTAGGCTGTTGTTCCTTGTTAGTATGTATCCGGATAGCTGCAGAAGATCAATCAACATAGACATAAGTCTCCTTCTGCTGGCAGGTTTCTAACCCACTGTAGGGCGACAAGTATGTTGTGATCACCCCTTTAGGCTGAAACATGCCTGCACGGAGTAACTTACATGAACAGCTATAGCGCGGATATAGTCAGGATGAGCTTCGAATGAAGTGATTTTTTCGGAGGTGCTGGAAATGCCAATCAGCAGTAGAGCGAGCTGGCAGAGGAATATCTCCTACTTGTAGTTCATCACCTGTCCATTTTTGTTAGTTAAGTACATGGAATGAGATGGAGGTTTGCTTACTCTCAACTGGAAGTCGTCTGACCCGCAGACAATCCAGTGCTTGCGAGCGACGAAGCGGCCGGCTGACATTGTCAGACGTGATCTGTGTACGTTTCTCCGTTACATATTTGCTTACCTCGCACAGGGACATCTGTGAGCTCGAAGGTCTTGACAATCGCCTGATCTAATAGTCAGATCTGGCAACTTTTTGCTTGGAAAGGGATACCAACTCCGCTCTATCAATCTGTTAGGTATAGATCTTAACATAACATGTGATGGCAGTAGGTACCTCGAAGCTCCAGATGTATGCGTGTCCATTGTAGAGCTATAGTCGTCAGATGAGTTTGCCTGAGATCTGATGTGTCTCTCACAGTGGTCAAAATCCCTGCTCGTCATTGTATTAGCGAAGTTGGCCGATATTGTGCGAAGGGATAGACTGGGAGTAGGGGGGGCCGTTATTGTGTCGCATGGTTGAGAAAAGTCAAAACGTAACGTACAGGGCTCTGTAGGATGTACATCAATGCCTTTCACTCTCTCTGAGCGGGCAAAGAGTTGCCTCTGCGCTGTGAAGTTAGCCAAAAGTGCCCTTTAAAAGCCTGGTAGTTTGAAAGGGTTGGTGATTCCGATGAGAGCTTCAAGGGACGCAAAATTGTACCTTAACATCTAAGCGCATTGTGGGAGCATGTGCAGGCGAAGTAAATGGTCAAGAGAGCGCAGGCGGAACAACAGGCGAGGGCGCAGGCGAATTAGCTGAGGAAGGGACGGGGAGTTCAAGGTTCAAGCTGGCTCGCTATTCGTGTCGACAAGTATTGTAGCCATCAGTCAGGAGAGGTGGTCAATTCATTTTCGGGTTTGTAAAGGACAAGGTGTTGCGTGGTCAAATGGCCCAGCATTGTGTTTCCAGACATTGAATTTGTGGAAGCCGAAATTAAGCTTTCCGCGGCGAGACTTATTCATCCAGCCTATAAGCTTCGATGTAACTGATGCGAGGTGCTCAATTCTGAAAATACGCGGTTTACAATGGAATAATAGGCTAGCATAATAGGATCGATCATTGAATTTATCGAATTGAGGTGTCCAGGCTGTCCTATGCAATCCAATCGGAGTATATCGCCCCAACAGCAGTTGCAGAATCTTTCCAAATATCTAACTACTTCACAAATGTCCCTGATTTCGAAATCCGTCGAGCAAATCCGAAGTCTCAAGCTCGGAAGACTATCTGGCTCGCATTGTATGTTGGAGGTGGAGGTGAAGGTGAAGGAGCTCTGGGGGTAATCAGTGTTGGAGAGAGGAGACACTCTGACTCCGATTGAGGGATCTGGAGAGACGCGAGCATGGCAGGATTGGCTGAGCAATAGGCAGGTGGCTCGTTGATTCCAGCCCAGTTCGCTACCTTTGCTTCTGCTGTGGCATGTCCCTCGCTTGATAGATCATACATCAAGCACGAGTTCAATTGGTTGAAGCCCACCTCGTCCTGGTCTGCTTTGCCACCGCGCTGCTGACGTCGCCCATTTCGCTTGGCAGTCTTTTGATGAGAGCAGCAACAAACGCCAATACAGACAAGGAGAAGCAGACCGAAAGCTAGTATGAGCGCGATGACGGGTATGTTGAGAGAAGTTGGCGACTCATTGATGCCTCTGGCCCTCGGGGCCTGTAAACGTCCTGACGGCGGCATGATATACGTGAACAGCGATTTTCAGATCCTCGGTGGCTGCGTAGTCTAGCTTGTGGCGTCTCGTAGAAGAGTTGTAAATAGCAATATCCGGCCACGCACTGTGAGAAGAAGGTCCTTATTCAATGCAGTGATCTCTTCCGAAAGGGCAAAGTGAGAAGTATCAACGGCTCAGGAGATATTAGAACTTGAATTCCTGTCTCTGACCTTTAGCAGATGTTGGATATGGCTAGGTAGAGGAGGAGAGCCTATAGACAACATCAAAGCGACGAGAAAGAGTCGAAGTGTTATATCACCTTGGGAATTGGGTCAAGTAACACGCGACCGCCGCGCCCCATCTTAGTCGCCAAAAGTGATGCGTTATTTATTCTTCGTGCCACATGCAGTAGTCTTGACTGCCAACACTCGGGACAACCTGGAAGAAGGCTGTGAACGTGCATTTAGCGTAACGAGGCGTTCTATAGAGGAGAGGAAAACCACAGCTAAGTGGAGCAGTGTACTGTACATACTCATACTCGCATGGTTCCGGATGTAACACTCTCAAAGACGGTCTAGGAAACAAAGCACGGCAGGTCAGCTGCTCTGTGTGAGCAGTGGTGATCTCATTGGTTTCAAAAATCTGCCAAAGGGTGAGTGCCTTGCACCCAGCCTCGATTGTTGGCGGTCAGGCCCTCCCTTAGCGCCAACGCCGCAAAAGGAAACCGGGGGTCAGCCTTTCGCAGCGCCTAGTATTATGAAAGCGCTTCATCATACACTCTTCACGGATTACTTTTTCCATATGCCTTGCAATGGTAGTGCCATTCCATATACTTTGATTTCATCAAGCGCCGGCTCCAAAGCGGGCCGTCTACTGACTATGGACCCTTACGCCCCCCAACCCTTGCATGCACAAGTCTCCGTCTGCTCAATGGAGGTCGATCTCCCCAGCCCGGAATCACTGCATGTCGCCGAACGCAGGATCCTTCACACTGCCTCCTGCATCGCCCAGTCCAGCGACAGGCCGATTGTATGACCATCCCGCAAATTGCTGTTGCATGGTCTGTGAAAGCATTGGGCCGTCCACATACGAATCTGCTGGAGCCTCTGAAGTGAATTCACGGTCAAAGTTTGCGGTATCACGTGCATCCGTCTGAACACTGCGTTAGCGGCAGCATCTATTCCAGGGCCTAGGCAGAGACTTACTACGCTCGGCTTGAAGCTAGGTTCGTATTTGCGCTGCAACAGCTTTCTCCAATCAATATTTGCGAAAAAGTGATGTGCTTTGATCTCTGCAGCGCCATTCGCTCCTAATCTGCGATCTGGGTTGCGGTCAAGCAATTTGGTCAAGAGGTCTTTAGCAGCTGCAGGGACTATGTCGAGACCAGGGAAATGGAGCGGATCTTGCAGAATCTTGCGATACATCTCGTTGGTATTCTCATCGTAGAACGGTGGTAGACCTGTCAACATCTCGTAGAGAAGAACGCCCAACGTCCACCAATCGACAGTTTTGGTATAGCCATGACCGAGAAGAAGTTCTGGTGCGAGGTATTCTGGCGTACCGCAGAATGCTAGCCAATAGTCAGTATGTTTTTCAAGAGCTCAGATCTTCAATGACATTACTGTTTGTGCGATCCTCATCCTTCATGTCCAATTTGCAGAGACCGAAGTCACATAAGGCAATATGTCCAGAATAGTCAAGCAGAATGTTCTCCGGCTTCAGATCTCGGTATATGACCTTGAAGCCGTGTAGGCACTCTAGAGCACACAACAGCTCGGCAGTATAGAACCTCGATCGGTTGATATCAAAGCGCTGTTCCTTTTGCAGATGATGGAAGAGCTCACCACCGTTGACGAATGCGAGAACGAAGTAAAGTTTTTCGGGTGACTGGAATGAGAACTTCAGTGGTACAATGAAAGGGTTGTTGATCTGGGCGAGGACTGAGCGTTCGGCTAGTGTATGGGTGACCTCGGATCGTGAGATGATATGGGCCTTGCGAATTGTTTTGAGCGCGTAAATTCGGCCAGTATCCCGTTTCATCACCTGCATGACCTTGCCGAAGCTGCCCTTCCCTACCACCTTTAGAAGTTCGAAATCTTCGATTTTCAGGCTGCCTTGCCGGCTTTCAACGTAATTCACACCAATTTTGACTGCGCCAGTTCCAAACTGTACATCCAGCCATTCTGCACCTAATTGGCCAGCCTGTCTTTCTTGCGATCGGAAGGCCACTTCGGCCTTTTCGTTGTCTTTCTTGCTCTTCTTTGGATCAGGAATGAACTGTCCAGCTTCTTCGAATCTTGGGGTGACCCTGCAACCACCCAGGAATATGTCTTCGCTGCGGCCAGCACCAGGCCGTGCAGCAGGGTTTCTGAGATATAGCTGGACGCTAAGCTCGGTAACGCGCGAGACATCAAACTTGTAGGAAGTGTTGTCGCCAGCCCACAGAGGGTTTTCAGGACTTCCAGATACAGCATCAACGAAGACCTGCAGCTTGTCGAAATCGAGCAGAGCATACGGCAGGTATTTGCTGTTGTAGCGACCATGGTTGGTCGGCGCAGAGTTTATGCCACCACTTGTAGAGACAGGTCTGTTATGGTGGGCGACGAAGGACCCTCCAATTGAGCCAGCGGCATACGATGACGAGGAATTCGGGCGAGCCGAACCAGCAACATTGGACCCGAAATGGTTGTTGAATATACTTTGATAGTGAGGTGGTAAGGAGAACCCTTTGCCTTCGTGGAGGGTGACTATCAAGATCCCAGGCTTAGTTGGAGCGGCTGGTGGGGAGATTAAAGCTTCGGAAGCAGCTACAAGGACACGTTCGTCAGTAAGTTGACCCTTACGTTAGACGTAGATATAGAGGTGAATGATGTACCGATTCCATTTGAAGAGGCGACACTAGCATTGCTCTGTGTAGGGGCGAGTGCTGGTGTTTCTTGCGGCGCAGGCTCATCTGCTTTGATTGTGGAGGTCGACGTCGAACGGCCGAATCCACTGGCGAGTGGAGCCAGGTGAGTTTCCTTGAGCTCTGAAGAATTGTCAGTGAAAGTTTCACCGGTTGCTGCGGAGCCGCAGTGGTCCAAAGCAGACATCACTCACTTTTCGTTAGTTTCCAAGACATTGCTACGTGGTCCTTGGGTAAGAATTGAAAAGTGAGATAGGGATGGTAGGTAGAAAGGCAGAGAGAGAGAGAGAGACCAGCTCCTTATTTCTGAAGAGGATGCTTTCGACCTCGTGTGTTTCCGAATGCTCGCCGACTGTGAAGCTTCTCCCACAAACAGTAATCGAGTCTTCACCAAGGCGTCACAAAACAACCAAAAGAGCCAGACTCAGAAATTGAACGAAGCGAAGTTGACTATTTGTTGAAGTGTAAGTTGTGGACTCTCATTAGAGGCCAATCAATAGCTGAGAGGGATTTCCGGGCGACTGTGGAAGAGAGAAGTCGTCCACTTGCATTCGAAGTTTCCAGGAGAACCAGCTTGTCGGAGTCGCTGTGGGGTTTCGGAGGGCTGAGTAACAAAGGGCCGCGCCACAGTTTCGCCATGGCCTTGGCGTATTCGAGGAAGCGCAAGCGTGGCGGTAGCCACAATTCTGACGACGTCTACTCATCCCATTCCGTACCACCCTCTTGGATACCCTCATCAGGCGCGAGGAAGCTCCCTGCACGTCGACTGCGTCCTAGTCGCGCCACTCGGAGACCGGCAAGATATACGTTTGACATTCTCGACGAGGAGGCTCAGCAGTCGGAAAGAAGCCGCGAGCAGGATCAATCCCTTGACACGAAAGACGAGAGCCGACCCAGCGCTCACGAAGATAACCAATCCACCAATTTAGAGGCAGAAGAAGATGCGCGGATCGAAAGGAGTATGGGCGTGATAAGGAAAAATGCAGCCTCTCGAGGCACGGAGGGCGGCACTAAGTATCACTGTGACGTCTGCTCAATCGACATAACCTCTACTGTATGTCTTTTATTCCCTAACTGAGCGATGTCCCGCACAGCAGCACCAGATGTGTGCTCAATGAGTTCCGCGACATATGGCTAATGCGCGTCTGCAGGTACGAATATCATGCGCAGAATCGGTTTGCCATGAATACGACCTTTGCGTGCCATGTTTCTCGCGCGGAGAAAGCAGCAAAAATCACGACCCAAGGACCCATCGCTTTTGCGTCGTCGAACAAAATTCCATCCCAATCTACACTGAAGACTGGGGCGCAGATGAAGAGCTGTTGCTCCTTGAGGGAGCCGAGAAATATGGCCTTGGCTCATGGGCTGACATTTCGGAGCATATTGGGGGCTATCGGGGCAAAGACGAAGTGCGAGACCATTACATCGACACCTACGTGAACAGCAAGCTATTTCCGCTACCGGAACTAGCAGACCCGAAGGACATGCGTCTCTTTGAACGTGTACCCAAGGAGGAGTTTCAGGCGCGTAAGAAACGCCGTATTGAGGAACGAAAAGAAGCCGCCAAGGCAGCCCCACCAGCAACGCCCAAGCAGAAGCCCACCGCCTCCGTTCCAGCATGTCATGAAGTTCAAGGTTTCATGCCTGGTCGTCTTGAATTTGAGACCGAATTCGCAAACGACGCAGAAGAAGCTGTTCAGCACATGCAGTTTGAACCGGGTGATGGCATCGATCCACTCACCGGCGCAATGGACGAAGAAACGACTTTAAAGATGACCGTGTTTGATATCTACAACTCTCGCCTGACGGCTCGTATGGAGCGGAAGCGCATCATATTTGAGCACAACCTCCTCGACTATAAGAAGAACAATCTCATTGACAAGAAGAGGACTAAAGAAGAGCGGGATCTACTCAATAAAGCCAAGCCTTTTGCGAGTATGATGAACCATGATGACTTCGAGGTGTTCACCAGAGACCTTGCTCTGGAGCACAACTTGCGGATTGCGATCCATCAGCTACAGGAATGGAAGACAATGGGCATCACTGATCTCAAGCATGGCGAGAAGTATGAAACAGATAAGCAGGCTCGTGCGCAGAAAGCTCAGCCGCAAGGTGCTTTCGACCGACTGGCGTCTTCTATGCCCAAAAAGTCGAATCAACCGCAGCCTAGTGATTTGCCGACGGAGGCGTCCAAGCTTACGACCCCTGAGCTGCCCCTGCGTTTTCAGAAGAAGCCAAAAACGGTACCGCAGTTCACCGATAGCAAACCGGCTGTGCTCAATGATTTCGACAAGATGTTTGCTGAGTCAAGTAACGACCCTCTTTCGCCTCCACCTCAGAAGCCCAAGGTCCGGTACGTCGTGCAGCCGCTGAGTGGCACTACGCCTTGGAAGCTGGAAGACGATCGCAACTCCGCACCTGATCTGCAGCTACTGAGCGAAGAGGAGATTCAGCTCTGCAATATGCTGCACCTGCGGCCCAAGCCTTATCTTGCCCTGAAGGAAGGCCTAATCAAAGAAGCGATGAAGCAGGGTGGGTTGTTGAAAAAGAAAGAGGCCAGAAGCGTGTGCAGGGTGAGGACGTCAATGCTACCTTATGTTTGCTGTTTTCGCTAACAATGCAACCACAGATCGATGTCAACAAAGCGAATCGAATTTTTGATTTTATGATACATAGCGGGTGGATAGGCAAGGCATAGATGGACTGGATGGTATCTACGAAGCATTATCTCTGCACAATATGGTATTTGGAACGTCGTGCTGGAGGAACTTCCTACTAGTAAGGACAGGAAAGGTCGCACATATCGTACCATCTCGTCTGGAATTTTAGGTAGTGCTTCCACGCTGGAATGCCTACTGGTGTGGCTGGACAATCTTACGAGGCTCAAGAACGAAATACGACCACTTCGAAGCCCTGGCGTTGGTTAAAGTGGCTCCGGACACTGTTGTCCCCGAGAGTTGGTCAAACTTTGAGGACAGTGGCGTATGACGAGGCATGTGGCTGAACTACGTCATCCCCACCCTTCCCATTTCGGGTCCCTGTTAACCTGGGGATCTCCCCACCAAGGCCTAAGCTTGTGATCTTGCATAAAGCAACTGGTTTGCCTTTGCTACTTGACACGAACATCATCATCTGTAAAAATTCCCAGAGTAAACTCTCACTCCAAACCATCGATTACTCCGTCGCAAACCCCTCAATATGTCGAACACAGTCCATGTCCAGGGCATTTCCCCTCAGACAAGCGAGAAGGAAGTCAGAGACTTCTTTAGCTTCTGGTAAGCTCAGTTGTTCTAGTGGTTGTACCAAACTGCAATACTAACGTCCACCAGCGGCAAGATCACCTCCCTGTCAGTCACGCCTTCATCAGACGCAGCGGATGCGCCGAAGTCTGCTGCGGTGACCTTTGAGAAAGAAACGTAGGCGTTCTTTTGCGTCGCAGTCGACGACATATCTGACGATTGTAACAGTGCTGCCAAAACGGCCTTGCTCCTTGACAACACGCAGCTGGGCCCTTCCCAAGTCCATGTTTCAACAGCTTCCAGCCTCGATGAGATTGCTGCAAAGGCACCTACTTCTCCAAAAGCCGCGGGCCACGACGAGGACATTACCCAAGAAGACAAGCCTCGCTCCCGCATCATAGCAGAATACCTTGCTCATGGTTATACTATCTCTGACTCGGCCATTCAAAATGCTATTGCGCTCGACAACAAGCATGGCATCAGCAGCAGATTTACCGCCGCGTTGAGCAACTTCGACAACAAGTACAAGGCAACTGACAAAGCCAAATCTGTTGATGCCTCCTACGGGCTTACCAACAAAGCCACCAGCGCGTGGATGGGCCTGAACTCATACTTCGAGAAAGCCTTAGGAACGCCTACGGGCCAGAAAGTCCGAGATTTCTACCTGCAGGGAGATAAGCAGGTCCGAGACATTCATGCCGAAGCAAGGAGACTGGCCGACTTGAAGGCTGGAAAGATACATAACGAGCCGGAGAAGGTGGCCGGTACAAACAAGACCGTTTGCAGGTGTGGAGGTGCTGAGGGCGCGTGTGCCTGTCCACCAGGCCAGTGTGCATGTGCAGACTGTGCAAAGAGCGACCCTGCCTCGGTATCGGAGGTCAGGGAGGCGCAACAAGGACAGCGCGAAAAGGTTTGAAGGGTTGTGCGGCGATAAATTGCACGAAGGTTATGAATGAAGGTAGGTCGTGGCATATGAAGACAGCATGAATTGGACGACTGGAAGTGCCATTATTCACGTTGCAAAACCGCGATTGCAGATCCCACTCTACGACGTTACCCTATCCGCAGGTAAATGTAGCCTCCCTACGAGGCTACTTTCTACATCTAGTACACAATGAAATCCATTTCCAAAATTTTCTTCATTCACACATACACTCACAAGCACGGGGAGATTCGCAGGCCAGAGTCAAACGTATAAATCCTGGGAGCCTTACCGTGGGTTCTAGGGGGCTGCGCCTCCCTGCGCCGCTATGCGGGTGCCTGCATATGTGCCAAGCAATACTTTATGACAGATTAATTGTTGTCACTCACGCAATATTCCCTGGATACCGCAGATATAAGACCAATCGATGTTCCAGCTCATAACTGCACCCCTAATTTTAGCGCTACCTGCACTCAAATTTTTTTGGCCTCCAGGAGTTCTTATGAATTGGGGTTGGAGATTGCATGTCGCTGCAGCATTCATGCCTGGCCTCTTTCAGTACGAACTCAGCCTCCGCAGGTGACAGGCTGAGGCCCGCGAGCGCGGGGCGATATGTCACTGCCGGGGCCTAATTGACGTGGCCTTAGGCTGGTGCATTATTGCCCAAGCGTAATTGTCCCGGACACATGACTTCGCTCGGGTAGTATGTAAATTTTTACCAGACGTTTAGCAGCCTCCCTCTTCATCAATTTCCACCAGAAAACACATCTCAACGTCTACATTTACTTCTGCATCCATCTGCTACAATACAGCACACCGAAAATCAATCCATTGCCCCCAGCCCGGGTCATCAACAGGAGATGAACAAGCCCACATCAATTTCGACTGATCGCTTCGACGAAGCTTGCGAGGAGCCTGGATAGGGCCTGCTTGCTTGGGTGACTGCCCCAGGCCAAGTTCCAACTTATCGAAATCGAATAGACAATCAGAGCAAGCGCCTCGAGACAAAAATAACGATCGGTCAGCATGTGCTTCGAACGCTTGATCAAGCTCAAGTGTGGCCACTATGAAAGCTACCTCTTCGACGAGTGCAACACAAAGTCCCGAAGGGCTTGCAAGAAATACAAACAGGCGGTGGTGCGAGAGGACAAAGGGAGGAGCTGCCGGGCCTGCAAAGCACGCCTGGCGGCGAATCTTGGAGTGGCAAGCACGGTTGGAACGAAGATCTGACGAGGCTCGACAATGAGGAGGGGTGAGGCTTAGAGAGGAAACTTGGAGGAGTCTGGTTAGAGCCTATGCTGCTTTGACGTGGCAAGCACGGTCTGGCTGAGGATGACATATCTAGTTTTGAGAATAGACGACAGCTAGGAGACGGTAGTGATTCGCGAAGGACGGCAACGAGATGGAAATTCCCTTTTACCTTTTCCCTCAAGAAGTTCTACCTACTTGAGCCGCATCTTGCATGCGACCAGGTTCCTGCTAGGCTTGATGTCGAACCCGTCTGGAACCCTTCAATCTCAATGCTCAATGCAGTGAGTCTAGTCCGCAGGCATTCCTAGCAATCTTAGTGATCAAACTTGTGCATATTTGGTGATGGGGAAAGCCACGTGACTGTAATCTGGTTGAACCAATCGCACGCGGATGGAGAGATATGAGCCGTGGCGCTGGGAAAAGAATTGGCATCGCGTCACCGTTGTATGAAGCCGCAGATCAAACGTCATCAGCCATGGTGGGCCGATGGGGATGGAAGGAGTGCGCCCGGAGTTCAACATGGAAGAAATTTCTTGCCACCTTGAGCATATCTACTTCATTTCTCAGTCAAGCCCATTGAAACTGCCCCGATTCTTCAGATAGTTGACAGACGCTGGATAAATTTATAAGTCACCAGGACTTGGTAAGGCACACTCACAGGCTACAATTGATGAGCAACTACAGAACCGCTGACTCGTCATTTTGTCCAGCTTCTCCATCAACCACCATGTCTGCCCCAAACCAAGGCCGTCAGTCTCCCGACCCCGAGCATCAGAGCGGTGCTCAAGCGGGCGCCACCACTAAGTCCGGCAAGATCGATGAGTCCTCCAAGAAGGATGCCGACAAGGAAAACCAGACCAGCGGACTCTCCAGCAACCCCACACACCCGCTTGAACAGGCGGCTAAAGAGAAAACATCCAAGACGGTGCAGTGATGTCGAAGTATATGTATTGCAGGACGAAGTGGCTGATTCAGAGCTGAGATTGTTGCTTGGTACCGGCAGGATTAAGAGAGCATAATACCTGTCGTCCTAAGATACTTGGCGAGCACATTGATGATAGCGCAGAAGCTGCAAGTAATGCAAGCTGCGCATGAGAAGGCCATACAAGTCCTAGCTTTGCTGAGGGAGAGATCATAGTCAGCCCTTATCATCTTAATCATGTGCACCTCGAATTATGGCTTCGATCTTTCTGCGGTAGACAATTTCCGGCAACCCCGAGTGTGGTTCCGATTCAGATGTCCATGCTCTCTCAGATCCTTGAAGTCATTCCCATTCTGCACATGCGCTTGTTGCCGGGTCGTCTCTGCATTGAAGCCCTATCAAGTACGCCATCTTCGAGTAGTGATAAGTTGAATCTAGTCCGAAGTCCTTCCATTCAGCCTTTACACATTTACTTCGTCGGCTCTCTGAATCTCTCCTTTGGCTTCTTCATGTGAGATATCAAACTCTTCAACGTAAGCGGTTGAAATCTCGCCGGGTCGTCATTAGAAGTGCCTCAGCCCAGTCCATTCCCAATATGATTCTGTGAATCGGGTCACCATAAACAGATTTTACCAATGCAGTAGTGTGGCCGCGTCCTTTCTGAAATCATGGTGATTGCGGGTCTTGTTAGGTGCGAAAGACGTTCAAGTCACAAGGACCCAAACGCTTGTAGATCTACGATTGTCAAAGTGTCTCGAAACTCTGGGTAGCGGGCGAAAAGGAGCCCCCTTGCTCCGAACGAGCAGCCACCAAGTCTTAGCGCTTATACTACCTTGTCAGTGGCAGCAGCTTGGTTGAAAAGGGAAGAAAGCACGCGGCCCGACCCCCTGGGCCTAGCTTTTGGACTAGGATCTTTTGCTGCACCTGAGAACGAGAGCGTGGGTATCTTTTACGGCTTTGTTCCTAATAACGAATTCTAGGCAGTGCAGTGCTTCTGTGGATCTTTTACGAAGATCTCATTCGCTTTCATGCCGTGAGGCTTGCAACGTATGAAGCAGAATCGCGATCAAAAATGCAAAATGCATTTTTGGCCCCCAATTTGATTATCCAGGCTAGTACAGAACTGCAATTTCACACCCTATGCGATCTCGATGATGCCAAATCCCTGCTGCTTTTCTTACGGAATTCATGGGCTCCGCTGACATATCATTTGTGCACGCGTTTGATCCAGTAAACTTGGCCGCGTAAGTTGGGCCATGGGCATGGCCCCTGGCACCTCAAGTTTTCGTCTCAGATGTGGGACCCGTTAGCAATTCCCTTTCACATATATGCTTCTTTGCAAAGCGTGCTTTTCATCCACGTCACTCTCGTTCCTTTCATCTTCTTCATGTGATGTATTGATTACTGATTTTACTCTGCATTGAAAAGCATTCGTGGCCTTCATTTCCTGAACTCTTTCTTGCTCCCTTCGAAGGCATGGCCGACGCCGCCGGCTTTACTCCAGCCAACGAAACCATTTTGGCCCTCAGTGACTATTGGCAGAATGGCTCGTTGTTTCCTCAGACTCAAGGCCATCTCGACGCCACCTATCTGGGTTTGGACCAACAGTCGAATATCAACTTAACGATCTATCCCAACAATATAACCGGGATAACATTTCCTGTCGAAGGAATCGATATAACGTGGACCTTCACGCTTGCCCAATCTATCTTCGACCCGTCGAATTACCGTGTTGGCGTCTATTGCATGTACCCACTGAGCGGGCAGTACGACATGCTTCCGCGTGCCCTATTCTATCTCTTGTTAGTCTTTTCCCTGCTTTTTCGACGTCACAACTGGCTTGCGACGGCGGCGCTAGGGACGGCAATGACTTATGCGGCTGTCTCGGCTGTCCATATGTTAGCTCTGGTGACGAACTTCGACTTCGGAACCCCACAGCCAGGATGGGATATCAACTCCTCGAAAGCCTACGGCGATGTGGACGTCTACGGAATCTATCCGATTTTGTCAGCTGCCGCCATCATGCTTACGCCGATCCTGAATTGGTCGGTCTCGGTTCGCGCAAACGAAGCTCAAATGGTTGTCGTCTACTGGGGAGCTCTCATATTCGCCGCCCTGGTCCCGGCATGGCTATACAGTAACAACATCAGCGATTGGTGGATCAACTTCCCCGTCTCTTTTGTCCTCTGCCCGTACTCTGCGGCTGCAACGCACCCCGACTGCAATCCAAATATGAACATTACCTCTGAAAGCTATATCTACTGCCAGTGTACCGACTTCTGTGGACTGCTGGGCCCATCGACCCCCATGCGCAAGTATGCTAACATGGTACCGGCCCTTTCGCTTTCAATCTCAGAGATTGCCAACTCTAGCCAGCCGTTCCAAAATGTCTTCAAGTTTAATGAATTCGTGCTAGCAACCGTCGTGGCGCAAGGTATACTAGGCTTGATAGAAAGTCAATTTTCACAAGCGGAAGTGCGAAACCTCGTTTTCCGTGTCCTCTATGCAGAGCCGAGAGACTTCATTATTCTTCTCTTTGAGGGTGAACGACAGGAGAAACTGCTCAAGAAGCTCGGCATGCAAAATGCATCCCCCAAACCTATGACATCACTTCGGTGGAGGCTGCAGTTTCACTTTGCCCGACTCGTCGCAGCATCGTTCTTTGTGTTCGCCATGATCTTCGCTGCCTTGGCCCTTGCAATCTTTGTGACGAATGTCGTTACACAGGAAATTTACATTACGTTCTGGCCGGTCAGCGAGCGAAGCGATGCTGTCGGTGCTTGGAGCATGTGGGTCGGTGCAGCTTTCGTCCTCATTGCTGCCGTCATTGTCAGATACCACGCTTCTTGGATGAAGTCCCTTCTGGTATTATTCCAAGCGTTCTGGCGCCTGGTGGCGTGGGCTAGCAACGAAAGGCACGTTCGCTTTCAAAGCAAGGACCCAGAGCCGGAAACAATCCGACACCGCGTAAAAGCTTTCTTCTCCGAGGTTGCCATTCCCTTTGTGCATGCATGGTACAGCACTCGGCGAGCTTTCTGGACAATGGGCTACACGATGCGAACCTTTGCAGAATGGTTCAACGATCCTATCGAATTGTCCAAGCAGACGAGGAGAAAGGCCGAGCAGATAGCGAATAATGTTCGGAAGCTATCTTATCCTAAGTGCGAGTGTCGAATGTGTCGAAGACATCGCGAAGCTGGGGACGAGGAGGAAGAAGCGTTGGACAAATACAGACAAAATTCTTCGATCGGTGAAAGGTTGGTCGGAGGAGTTCAGAAAATGTACACAGTGAAGAGAGCTTTCAAAATGAAGGACGAGGAAAGAGAGAGCAAGGAAATGGAACCATTGCCCGACTATGGTCTACCACAAGTTACAGCTACTTCTACCATCTCACTCCCTCTCGTCGATGAGGAAAGTAGTCCGACTTCGTCAGCACAGTCCCGTCAGTCATATGTTCGGCAGAATTCGGATACATCACACATATTTACTGTTCATCGGAAGCCTCATCGACCAAGGTCAGAATCATCACATTCACATGAGGGGCTTCTACTAGGAAATGAAAGCGCGGAGCCAATCCTGGGCACCGAGACGTTGACTTCGGAGCCGGCCGATGAGCTTCAGAATGCGACGGGGTTGCAAGGACTGACGGCGCCGGTAATTTCTCAAGCTGGGACTGCTGGTTACGGTCGACTACCAAGTCGTTAAGGCGCAGTGCAGTCTATCTGAACCGGCCTCAACACGCCTATACATCAAAGCTAGAAAGAGCCTCTGAAGTCGGACAAAGCTGATGCTTGCCAGAAGGACCGCCGAACCGACCATAAAGATGCACAAGAAGCTTCCAAACCTCTCAAAGAAAGAGAAGAAAGATACTTGACAGCCACGAGCTCCTAAGGACGCAGTCTGACTTGCCTATCGATGATTCGATGGGTAGATAGGCAACTCGGAATAATGTACATGTACGATCAGTGAGCATACTCGAGCTCAGTTTTGAGGTCGCAAAGTCACCCCGAAACCCGGACATCGAGACGTGCATCTTGGAGGCCACGCCTCGTAGGCAAATAGATAGCGGGAATGCCATTCGTTGTAGACATCTCAATGACTACAAAAGCTTCCTCTCGGGTAGCATGGACACTTTGACATCCTAGCTGGTGGAAAACAAAAGCCGTGTATTGTCTACAAACAACGGCTATTCGGGCATGAATGCTCATAATCAAGCGATCCAGATACTCTGTAGTTGCCTTCCAATAGTTAACCTACTGTCCCGTCTACTTACATTAACCCTTCAAGGCTGCTTGGACCACGTCCCGGCCCTCATCCGCCACAGTGAAGTACAGAATAGCAAGAAACGTCACAAGAGATGAGATTTTGAATCAATGGACTATATAGCTCGCCTAACTCCAAGAGCATGTTCTATCGCTGCAATGCTTGCGCCTCGTGATTGTTGTGGTTGTGGTTGTGGTTGTGATCGTAGTTGTTGTCTTGAACAAGGGGGGCCGTTGAGGCTTGTCCATCGTCGATGCGATCTTGGCCATTCGCTGCTGTTGAAGGAGCTTCGCTTTTGCTTCACCTTGCCTGCCGTTTAGGCAGCCCTGACAATCGCCACACGAGCGATCGTTCTGTGGATGGCCTAAGTCGTTATGAGATGCGTCATTGGTCGTAATACCTGATGATGTCACTGTTAGTGCAGAGTGTACTATTGTCTCCGTGGCTGTGACCAATACTGTGGGTGGGTAACAGGACGTCGAGTGCCCGTAGTCCGTAGGCGCGACGTATTCGATGACGGTTGCGTAATCATCTTCCGTTGTTGGCGAGGATGTCTTGGGTGCTGCCTTGTTTGTCGTTCTGGAAGCATTAGCCCTTCTAGTCGAGGTTTACAGCGTGGTTGGTTTCCAGGTTGAGCTGGAAGGGTGGCTGGAGATCGAAGTCTTAGAATTGTGGGTAGAGCTGGTTCCGCACTGGCCTTGGTACTTGTGGCACTATCTTTAGAGCTGGTTGACGGGATAGTAATATGGGTGCTCGTCGTCGACGAAGTGGTATGAGGGCTCGTAGTCCATGGTTCGCTGATTGTTGATGGGGTCTGCTTGGTTGAGGTCATAGTCTTGGAGAGTGGGAGTGGTCTCGTTCCTTGGACGGGGACTACTCCACAAGTTAGCAAGTCAATATCCACCTTTTTCTCGGGCAAAAATTGATGTCTTGCCACCTAATCCTGCGAACTTCTTCTCGCAACCATTGTCCCCTACCTCGCAAAAATGTACGTGATACTTCTTTCCCATCCGATCCTCATATTTGTTGTAGTTGGAAGCGAGTTTCTCAAGTTCAACCCTTTCTATACCGTTCAAGGCTCTGTACAGGTAATACAGGTCTTGGAGCGCCAGCCCGAAGCATCTGTACCTGCACTGTTCCTACCTCTCATCCATGCTTAGGCGGGTGTCTCATGGGCGTGTACCTCATAAGCGTGTACTTTATGGGCGTGCACCTCACAGGCGTGCATCTTATGGCGCGTATCTCATAGGTGCACCTCACGGGCGTGCATTTCATTGGCGTGTATCACAGGTATACGTATTTACTGCTTTGGTAGCCTTGGCCTGATCGCATTTCTCATTTTGGCGTAGAGTGACACTCGGGCCCTATTACTCCTGACAAGTTTCCCGATTTAGATGCGACAGCGAGGTAAAATAGGCGGCGGCGAGGTCACGGTGTAGGAAGGGAATCGAGTTCTCATGTGTGCCATACAAATTGTGTGATGGCGAGGAGTGTGCATTTCCGCACGCGATTTTGTCATTGGCACTTTTTTTGTCCTAATGATCTGCTTTACGGGGTGCCGCCAAAACCCGCCAACCCCAAATAGTGTTGATCGTCCATAGCAAATTAATACTACCCATGTCGTAAGCGGAAAGAGATGCAGGCCATCGACAATGCCTCGTCCTTTTGCTGTTAGCCTTCACATTCTCCTCGTCTTTTACGCTTCACTGTGCATCGCGGTAAAGGCTGCCGAGGAGGCTGCAACTGTGAAAGATGGCCCGAGAAGGAGAGGATACACAAAGGGCGAACTTGTTCCGGTGAGCTGTCTGAACAGGACTATGTAAGAATACCCCATACTACAGCCTGTGTCGGTGACGCTCACAATTGCATCTAGTGACACCGGTGAACATGTAAGATTCCGCCATGTTGCGAACTACCCAACCAACCCTTACGGACCTTCAACGCAATCCAACGGAACGCAGCCAATTCGATCTTACTCACCCTGTCCATCACTAACTCCCTCGCCTAATACAGATCATAGACAGTCTCGGCAACCTCCAATACATTCCCTTTGCAACCTGCAACGAGACCCTCCTCCCTCTCTCCTTCCCCTTCGCCACGCCCAACACCCAAACCTGCACCATCGATTCCCTCCCCGACGAACTCTACCACCTTCTCGAGTTCTTCGTCCACAATGACGTACCACTCTCCTGCCGAATCCCCTCCTACTCCCTCTCCTCTCTTGGCCCATCACCAAAAGACCCACCCACCGCCCTCGACACTTCCACCGGTGGGGGAACCAGCTCCGACGTTTCGCAATGGACGCCCCTGACCATCGCCTTGCAAGGAACTCTACAACGCTCCCACATCCACCTCCACACGAACTTGAACGTCCTCTTCCACACCTGGCCCGCCTACCATCGCTCTGAGCCCTTTAACCTTGACCGCTGGCGTCTCGTCGCCGCAACCGCGTACTCCCTCCCCAACACCTCCGCCGCCGCACCCGTCGAAGGTTCCAAGGTCTTCCGCAACGAGCCTCTCACCTTCACATTCAACGTTGGCTGGATCGAAGGCACAACGCTACCCGGCATGGTTGGCCGGCCAGTCCTCGGTGTGCGAGATCATGGAGTCGGCTTCACACTGTTCAGCTTCTTCGCGCTCGCGGCCGCGGCCGGGCTGGGCGCGATGGGCATGCTGGTGTATGAGCGACGGAAGAGTGGAAGAAGTATGAATGGACTGCTAGGTGGGAATATGGGCGCGATAAATGGGACAAGGTTGAGCAATGGATATGGAGGGTATGGCGGTTATGGAGGATATGCTTCGGGGAAGAAGGATTAGATAAGCTATATGGTTTTGTAACGCGCTATATGGGGTCCGGCTTTGTGCATCTAAGTTGCAATTGGAGGACAGGGCTAGGCTTTTACGGTGTATGACCAACAACGAAAAGGACACTGGCTATAGAGGCGGAGCATTAGTGGCGCAGGGTACAAATTGATGGAAATGTTGCGTATAGCAGCTTCCCCAACAAAGGCCATTAAGTACTACAGAAACACGGTTGCGTGTGGAACGTATCAGCAGTCGTGCACTTTCCTTGGCAGAAAGGTCCTTCCATTGACTATTGAAGTGGCAGGCATGAAAGGGAAGTGGAGAGTCATACTCGTCGTCCCACATCAGAGAGTAAACATATCGAGTCGAAGACGGCAGCCGCGGCTTGTCCTTGCTTCGTTCTCACTTCTCTCTCAAGTCTCCGATATAAGCGTGAAATCCATGTGCAACGCCCACGCCTTCCTGATCTTAGAGAGAATCCGCAGTTTGAGGAGAAGACGTTCATGCTCTTGGTATGATCTCGAGTAACACTTTCTCATGCAGCTGTAGGGACCGAACGCCCTCTGGTCTGCTAATGCTACGCTTCTGCGTCTTCCCGTGTCAGTCTGATTTCCAAGGTCGTCGCTTCCTCCTTTTGCAGAAAACCTTGAGCCTGCAATCGATGCCGAATCCCCAGAACTTGAATATCCCTTTCACCCGCCAGGGTATCGGCGGCAGCAACCCCAATTCTTTCAAAACAAGAGAAGTGAGAGTGGTCTCGGGATCATGTGTCTGAAATCGCATGTCGTCGTTGACCTTTCTCTCGCAAAACTTGTTCCCACCGTTGTTCGACAACCCTCTTTGAGCGATAACCATAGATTTGTGCGGGTTGGTCTCATCTTGGACACAAGGAACTAAATCTGCTCTTACATTCCCCGCTTTGTTAGAAGACTTATTCTTCCAAATCTGTACACAGTTCTGTAGATACCACCACAAGACCCTGCCATCACCACCCCTGCGCCTTCATCCTCCTAATCCTCGCACACTCATGCAAAAACCCTTCCTTAAACAAGGCCCTCCACCTCCTCCTCCTGTCATCCTTTCTCCTCTGCCCCCTCCTCACATAAATCCTCTGATTTCTCGCGTCTATTTTCACATTATTATCTGTGCATTTCCTCTCCACCTTCCGAAACGCCATCATCAAATCAACATTCCTCGTCAGATCTAGCGGCTGCGTGCGCCCGAGAGCGGGCTTAAGACGCAAATTGACGCGTGGCTCGTCACTTTGGCGCAAAGCTGTGCCGGCAAGGTTGATATAGAGAGCCTCTTGATCGATGCCTTCGTCCTCACGGGCTAAAGGGAATCGTCTAGGTCGTTTGTTCGGGTCAGAGCCCATGGCGTCCATGATGTCCGTGAATATGTCGAGTTGTTCTGCCAGAGGCCGCTTATCAGGTACGTAGTCACTGCTCTGTGTGCGCAGCTTTTTCGTGAGATCACCCATGATGCTGGGTTTTGGGGCGGTCGATGGGCTTGATGATGGAGGTGAATATTGGGAGGCCGGCGGTGGTTGGGAGGGAAGGTCTTGTAGTGTACGTCGTGAGGTTGAGAAAGGTCGATTTGATGATATCAGTCTTGCAGCATAGCTTTTCCGGCGCGCTGGAAAGTGTAAGATTGCACGACTAGGAATGGCTTGCGACGAGTGCAGGTGCGAGGCGATCCAGCAGCGAGCCTGCTGCTTCACGGCATACAAACAGCAGCGCGTCAAGGGAGTAGCTTCCATCTTTGAAGGGCTAGTCGGTCTCACATGTAGTTGGAGTGGCTTCTTCTCGTTGCAAGATGCTGCCGTTGGTCAATGGGAACTTTTGGAGTCCGTTAGGAGCAAAGCTTCGATCAAGCAAAAGCGGAGCTAGCGGAGAGCCGCCCTCTGGGGGGGACGTTCCGACTAAACAACCCTTTTTGCTTGCAATTGTACCTTGTACCTTTACCCAAAGGTATTGAGAAGCCTTTAGACAGCTTTGTAAACCCCGAGACAGTCGCCAATATGTCCACTCTCAATATCTCGAATCTCACGCGCATGAGTCGCGAGTCCCTCGCCGCCCTCCTAGCTTCGCCCGCAGCTTCCACACTCGCAATCGTGGATGTGAGAGATTCAGGTACAGCAACAACCCCTATGATCAGAGTGCCCTACCTGTCTGACTACTATACTAGATCACATCGGCGGCCACATCAAATCCTCCATTTGGGTCCCCAGCAGCGAACTCGACGTCAAGACGCCTGAATTGATCCGAACGCTCAAAGACAAGGACAAAGTCGTCTTCCACTGCGCTCTGAGTCAGCTGCGCGGCCCCAGCGCCGCGTTGAGATATGCCCGAGAACGGCAGAGGCTACTCGGAGCGGATGAGAGCAAGGGCCAGGAAGTCTACTTGCTCGACGGCGGGTTCTCTATGTGGCAGGCCAAGTACGGAGACGATGAGAATCTGACCGAGGGCTATGTGAAGGATATCTGGATGGATTGAAGATTGCAGTCGACGCTACAGGGTCATGCATCTTCCACAAGGAGGGCTCCGATGGGCGATCGCGCAGTCGTCTAAGTGCGGGTTCACAAATATTGTTATAGCCGGGGCCTTGGACGCAGCCTCGGAGTTGGAGGCACATCTCGGCAAGGTGATCATACTATGGAGAACTTCATGCCCACCACGAGACCTTTGGCCATGGAATACGAACACCTTAGACGGAGAAAGACCTTCCCAGCATGATCACCGATCGACCTAGAGAGCACGCGGCAGATTCTGCCCAATCTTAGGTTGCGCATTTGAGCTCACACTCTTCTCCTGAACTCCTTCCCAACAGGTGCTGCCACACACACAAGCCGTCGATGGCATGGAACGACTGGCCATTGGTGCTGATCAGTTGAGACTAATTCTCCGTCCACGACGCGGCTGTGGCCTTCCATTTGCCCTTCCACGCAAGTGCTTCGGCACGACGGCAACCATGGAAGACAGCCAAATTTACGCATGAGTAAGGGACACTTTTACAATCCTACTAGATTTCAAAGGTATATCAGAAACAGCGGCAGCAGCCTACTCACAATTAAGAGCGTTTCGCTTAGCGAGGTAACATTTGAAAAATCGAGAGTTGAAACGAGAAACTTCAAATGATATTGTCCCAAACTATCCCTAGATATTAAGAGCTGAAAATGAGCCGCTCCAGTATCGCATATCCCCGTTTTCGTCTCATCGTAACTATCATGTCTCCATACCGATACTCGCCCACCATAAAAGACGAAATACTGGACTCCAGCTGGTAAGTGACTAGGCATAACTTAGAAGCATGAAACGCTCGAAGTGAATCTCCCCTCCACAGAAAGCTAAACGTTGAGACGCACGTTGTCACTTTTCCTTTTGAACAAAACATGGCAAACCTCCAAGAGACAGAACAGTGCAGATCTGCCCGCCAACGCCTTGCAGGAGAAAATTTTCACATATGAAATCAGAAACAAAACAACAAAGTTCGTACTCGAAGACCCCAGAAGACAGGGAACTGCGCGTCTGAAATCATGGCGTCAGATCCCGTCCACTCGTCGCCGCCCGCGCATGAAATGTTCAACACCCTCAATCATTTCCCATGGAGCAAGAGAACCCAATTCAGTGGAGCTTAATAAGTTCAGGAATAGGCAAGGATGGATGTGTAAAGTGTGACTGCCTTGAGTCAGGAAAATATCGTTTTTCTCTTTCCCAGTGTAGCTCCTGCTGCTTTTTGTGCTCCTCATCCAGATCTCTTACAAGCCTCGCACATTCAGCTTGCTTGTCTTGCTGAATCAGGACCTGTTCAAGTTTGTGCACCGCAGTGGATGTGTGGCCGTGATTGAGACCAAGTGACGTCTTCCGGCCTTTTACAACATCCCGGAATGTTGCTTCAGCTAATCCAAGATCCCCGAGTGTTCGGTACATGTCGCCTAGTCGTTCGATCAGCTTGTAACAGAATGGATGCTCATCACCTAATGCCCGTTGAGAGCGCCCGATAGTGTCCAGCAACCGAGGCATAGCCTCATCGTACCTTCCTTGTTCGGAAAATGCCCTTGCAATGGTCGAGAGACAGTTCACGGTGATGATGTGGCACTCTCCAAACATGGCGGACGCCTTTTCGTAACATATCTTCAGCCTTTCAATAGCTTCCACATAACGCTTACGTTTGAGGACATGCCAAGCCCAATAGTAGTGACTGACCACGGCATTTGGACCTCCGTTCCAGACATGGTGGATTTTGGTATGAGCACTAGCCAAAGTCCTCTCCCATGCCTCGTCATCCATAGGCTTATCATCCATGAGTGAAAATAAGTACGCGTACGGAGCACTCAATGGGTGGTCATCCATCCTGAAGAACTGCTCGATAGACAGGCGCGAGTCCAGAAGGAATTTTTTGAGCATGTCATCGCGGCCATGTGCACTTAGTACAGTAGCCATCAGACTCAGACCAGAAAGAATGAATCTGCTGCGATGGGACGGGACATAGTCTGGCTTGGGAAAAGAACAAGGACTTCTCGTTTCCGACGCCAACATGCGCGAAAATATTCTGGTTGCGCTTGCCCTCGCAGCGTCAGCGAGTTGGGGCTGCATCCGGCCTTGTAGGATGCAAGCGAGGAAATATCTCGAAGCCCATCGAAAAGCTCGAGCTTCGTCCACGTCAGGTTTGAACGACCGAAGTCTTGCAGATTCGAGGTCTGTAGGGCCTGATACATGAACAAGATTTCTGCCATCTTGCTCATTGTAATCATCTTCGTCGATATCTGAGAGTGTCCTGGCAAGGTCGGTGGCTGAAAGATCGTTATCGGAATCGGAAAGTTCCGAACACGACGAAGATGGCGATCTCGCTACAGACCGGTAGAGTTCGACATCTTCGCAAGGGGCTTGTCTGTCAGATGCGAAGGTTTGGATAGCCATACGCCGAGAACCATGAAGCAGTGTCTCGTTAGTTGTGACCGAAGACTCGGGGGAATTGCGTTCAGCCGTAAGGCTCTCCGAGGGCCGGCCAAAGGGAGGAGCGTGCACCTGAGGCCGATTACTGCCTCCCTGAGATGGAGAAAAGTTATCACATTGTGCGACGCTGACTTGATGGAGTTCTGAGGGCCAGCCAACGGCTTGACTGCGCGGATATTGCAGAGATACATCAATTGTTGGGTATTGCAGACTCAACCCGTTCAGTGAGCGACCATTGGCGCCTGTAATGCCCATCGATGATGCTGGAGTTGCAGCATCTGTGTTGTCGGCGTCAATCTGGCTTGACGGCGAAGCAGAGGCTGGGCTGGTAGCTGGCGACAATGGAGGTGTGATTGAGCGGATATGAGGAAAGTTGCCGCTGTCGGATGGCGAGGAGAGGAATTCATCCTCTGACACCTGTTTTCTCCTCATGTATGTCCTGATATGTTTGATAGTCTTATACTTTGTGACCCTGCCGTGCCTGTCTTGACTGACGCGAAAGATGGTCTCTTTGGGGGTACTCAGTTTCTTGCGTCGAACGTATTCTTGGAACATAAACCTCCAATCCGCCTGCCGAATTGTCTTCTGGTCAAAGTTCCATTCCTTTATCCTCGATTTGAACATGCGCAGGGTAGCGACGAAACCGCGACGGTGCTTGAGAACATGGGCGACATATCGCAGATTGTGACATTCTGCAACATAGAGTCTCTCTATGTCATTCTTGACGTTGAGCCACTCCTGTGGACTCGGCTTATGCTCGAGTGGTCTCTTGGCATGAGGAGCCATATTTGATGCAGTTGATAGGCTTAGAGGGGAGTGGTTAGCTGGGACCAACAGTCCCACCAAGCTGGTTGACCGCTTGGGTGATACCGATTTTCGGGATCTCGACGGTTGGAGCTAGGGAATATGACGGTAGTGGCAAGCGTGTCAGATGAGAAACGGAAAGGTTGGGAGTGTGCAAAGGACATGCACAAAGAGCATGCGCAAAGGACATGCGCAAAGGACATGCCCAGGCAAGGCCGTGCTGACGAACGAGGTGGAAACAGAAGGGAGGGGGGGTTCAGGCAGGCTGAGCGCGAAGAACACGGGCCTAGTCCTTGTTAGTAGGGGGAGCACGGAGGTCGTAGTGCAGACAAGTGCAGGGAAAAGCTGGGACAGGTCACAAACGAATCGCCCAGGCGGTGCTGCAGCTAGCCTAGCCAGCCAATCCTGCTTCGCGCGGGCGCGTGCTACGCTGCAGGCATGCACGGTTGCTGAGAAAAGGGCTCGTCTCCACTTTTTGACAGCACTTGCCCTCACTATCCCTGCCAGCGTGGCCAGTTCTCAGGCTGAAAAGTGATTGGAGCTCGGGGAAACACACCGGCTGTTCTTATTTGGTCCAAGCAGATTGCTGCTGCCCGACGAGTATCACAAATGGTTATTTGGATAAAGGCAAAGGAGGCAGGCGGGCAGGATCATGTGGCTCCTTCTGAATCACAACTCGACTCCTGGGTGGCTGCCAAGCCAGGGGAGCTTTTTCGGGAGGGCCCGAGGCGAAGCTGGAAAGGGCCAAGTCCAACTCAACTCAACTTTGCTTCCCAATCGGTTACCACTACGTATCAACTACGGAGTTGATGCAACTGTTGGTCTGGTGGTCTAGCTAGTACAATGAGCTGTATCTCTTCGGTAGGGTGGCCGGATTCCCGGATGTAGCTTCCACAGAGGCCAACCTCATTAACAGACGGTCACGATCCATAGAAGGTGAAGTCAAAGTACCTGACAAGATCGCGGTTTGTGCAGCATGGACTTCCCGAACTCGTATGAGCCTGCAACATGAGCCTGCCCGTAGATAGCCCAACCGCGCTGACATGTAATCTGGTTGCCACCTGCTACTTGCCGTCGGCGAGGCGCTCATCAAAATTCTCTTAATCCCGCTGAATGGGTCGCTGAGATCACACTGGTGAAGTAATGCCATCCTTATGACATTGAAAAAGACTTGAAAGAGTAAGAGTAATGTTTCACAAACAATAGTGGCAGCGAGGGCTCAAGACACCTCGTGTTGCCAAAACTAACAATAGAGCAGACGCCCTCGCAAGCAGCGTGGAAGGGGGCCAAGGTCATCACCGCAAACTCTCAGCAAAACAAGATACTAATACATCTTTCCCCTCCGAAACGAGTGTTTCCGAATCGTCGTCTCCTTGAAGCGGACAAATGGCATTGTGAATGGGGGCTGCTCAAACTTTGGAATTTACCTGACACTCTCGACCAGATCGTATGCGAGGCCCGAACCATCAATACGTCATCCAAGACTCCCGAAACTCTTCGAGCGTGGGTAGCGATGCGATCCATACTCTATTCTACTCTGCCTCATCCTCTTCTCAGGTCGACCCATTTCGATCTCCCGGAAAGGGTTTTGGACCATCTGGTGGTGGTCGAGGGGGTGGATTTGGCGTCGGTTCGGGAGGAGGCTGCTTCGGAGGCTGCTTCGGAGGCGCCGAGGACATCAGTGGTATATTATTGAGAAGATCGAGGAACCGACAAAGCAGATAACGTTTGTCATGTGTGCTGCGGGAGCACTGTTGGCCGTCAAGCCTCGCACGGAAGTGACGAAGAAGCATTGGGCTTATCATCCCAATCGGTGCAAACAATCCTGGTAGCATATATATCAGTATCATTCAAGATATCACAAGCCATGGAGTAGCAGAAGAAGCTGACAACTCATTGTTGATAGCATCATACCTTTCGAATCGGCAGCTTGATAGCCGTGCCACGCGAACCCCACGTTCAAGCGAACCTCTCTGCGATGGAGTGGAGCCGACATTGTGGCTGGTGGCGATGAATAGTGGGTGGAAGTTGCACAAACGCGAAGGCCCTGAGATATTTCAGTGCTGAATGGCGAGGAAAATAAGGTGGGAAAGTTTCACTCCGTGGGGCCGCCGATTGCGTCTGGCAAAGTCGCTCTATAACCGGGGCGATTTGAAATGGCTTGTTCAAATACGAACCGAACAAGAAGGTCAACGTTCTTGTGAGGAAAGCGGGCACGCAAGGAATCCACGGCTCTTCATGCATCGGCTCTGCATCAAGACAAGCATGAATGACGAGCATGCTATCTAGGGTCGGCTGGACTACTCTGCAACCCACCCATTTCATAGTCCACCCAATGGAATTCGCTCACTTTTTGGTTGCAACTCTTCGTCCCAATCCTTGTTCTATTCATAGAGAATCCGACCTCTATAATCGTAAGGGATTGCTGCAGAGCAGGCTTTTAGACATCTGCTTCGCGATCCATAGCGTCCTCGTGGAATGACCCAGACAGCGGCTCTTCGGATCAATTCGCCACTCTGCCAAGGGCTTCTCGCATGCCCCCCAAACATTTTAGAGGTGGAGAATGCTGCCTTCCGTGCAGTAGTAGCCCATCCGTGAAAGTATAGGTGGCCAGGGTCCCGCAAAAAGGCTGCCAGCTGCAGGAGCCTAAGCTCTTTGCTTGATGATGGTCCTTGTACACTGATCCAATCGGCTGAAAGCTTCGCTATTGGTGGGCAGTGCCGGCTGGGTTAATTCGCCAATCGACGCGAGTGAGGCTCAGAGCTGTCCAAGACTGCCGTTGTTTGACGAAAGCATCGATAATCGGCATCAAGAGAAGTCACTGCTTGTAGCAGCATACTCGGAAGCAGAGTCCACTTTATTCGCCGAGAACATGGTGAAGCCAGGAAGGTACTGTGGTGATGACCTGCACATCACACTGTGGAAGGGCCAGTTCCTCCGGGAGCGCCATGGAGATTGCGGCAGACCAACAAATGACCCAAGAAGGAAAACTTCCATCCCTCTACAAATCGGATGCGGTCTATTGAGACCTCCTCAGTTCCAAATGAGAGAAAGATAGAGAAGCAAGAGCAAGAAGAAAGAGGCTTGGAAAGCAAACAATTGACCAGGTCGGGGTCGAGACCATTCTAAAGCGGAAGACCGTTTTGAAATGGTGCCGTCTCAACAAAAGTACAATTCAGTGAGGAAAGGGGGTCGGATGACGTCTGGCTTGGTGTGCCCTTACGTCCAATGCGATCATCCCATTAGCAGTCAATCTTCCCAAAACCGGTTTGTTCTTTTCTTCCTTCGTCCTTCATTCCGTTCGTCCGATCCATTAGCATGCTTCAAGATTCCTAGACACGACGATTGGGATGTGAACGAGGCCTATCAGAGAATCGGTGGCGGTGTTCTGCTGGAGTCTTCCTGTCTCGTACTACTGTGCAGGACAGTGGACCAGGTAATAGCTGGTGGGAAGGGTACGTCTACTTTCATGAGGAATTCCTTGGACGTGTGTTTTGGTGCGGTGTTGGGTCTGAACGTGGATAAGCGACGTTCGGGATGGCGGTCAAAATGAGATTCGGTGCTACCAAGCTTCAGCCAAATACTCCCGTTCTTGCAGCTCCCTCCAGGCACAAGGCCGGCTGTCGACCAGAGATCTTCGAAGTTAGATGGTTGCAGAACAGAGGTAGACGATGCAACACCGAAACTAACATCGCTTTTTCCGAAGCGGTACGTACGGCACATTTCGGCGCCTTGGCTTTTAAGGCCAAGTCGCGGCGGCCTGTGCCGTGTGCGGCACGAATGAGAGCATGGGGCATGACTCGCTCGAGATGCCGGTACGGTCGGGAGCACACAACAAGGGAAAAGCTTGATGGAGGACGTTGCATGGTTGTTTGCCAGGCAGGCCTGTTCAAATTCTACGTCTTGGCAAACCGGGCTTCTACAGGCAGAGAAAAGATCAGCCGGCGAGGAGGTCCTCGGGCTAGGCGCTACAGAGGACCTCTCTTCTTCGACCAATTAGCAGGCCTGGACGACATCTGATCAGAATGGTATGTAATCAGCCGCCGAACCGTACTAACCGACCCTGCAGAAGCATGCGAAAATGCCCCCGACCACGAGAATTGAATTGGCCTTCTCTTAGCGCTGATCCTCCACTTTTCCGAAGTGTCGTTTTCGCTGCTCGACCGCAGCAAGCTTTCAAAAAAGGGAAGGGGCTCCAAAATGCTGCTAGCTGTTCGAAAAGACCAGGAGAGTTGGCCCCCGCAGCAGTCCAGCTGGGCACACTGCATGATGCAGTTATGCAGTCGAGACACGAATCAGCGACAGAATCTCACACCAACCAACGAATTACAGGAGAGTTATTGCAACCAGTAGTGAGCCACCTTTTGGAATGAGCCAATGCAGCACAAGTCCCCGGCTCCCACGGTCAGTCGGGGATGCCGAGAATATTTATCAAGAGATGAAAACTGTTTGGAAGGCGGAAAATTGATTCCGAGGCGTTAGATGCCCTGTAGCCCAACACACAGAGCCCTGGGAAGCGCAATAAGGAATAGTGCGGGTTCAAGAAACTTGAAGTCTCCACAAACCATCGATTTAGTTTTCACGGAAGGAAAACTCTTTGCTCATAGACAAGACTGACGCTTCTTGGACAATCTACGATGTTGATGAGCAGAACTCGCCTGCTGGAGACTTGTTTGACTAGCTGTGGGCTGGCTTCTCACAATACGTTGAATCGACATCTCCAGCCTTCCACACATCAGATGCATTGGCATCTAGTCTTCAGACTTCCGTGCACCACTTCAATAACACCTCACTCACGCCCGCCCCGACATCGCCTGCACACGCTGCAACCTCCTCAAGCGTGACGTCAACCCTCCACATCTTCGTTTCGGCCGCATCCTCACCCTTTCCCTTCCCTAGCGCAGCCGGCACAAGAATCTCCCATTCAGCCAGTTCCTCCCAAGCACTCTTGGCGATTTCCTTTCCCCATATCTTTGTCACACCACCCTGGGCTAGAGCACCCGAGGCGGACGACTGCAGTCGCGAGCGAGAAGCTAGCTCAACATAGTGGTGGTAGACAAGGTTGAAGTTAATAATGGAAGTGTTATGGATGGCGTCGAGGCGGACGGCGGAGATAAGTAAGTAGAGGTGGAGGGGGGGTAGGCATGGGAGCAAATGCAGCGGACTGTCTGGTGGCATCAGCGGAGCTAGAGAAGCTGCCATCTTTGAAGGGTCGTCCACAGAGGTAATGCCTGCGATGGGAAGGTATAACGAGGAGAAAGCGGCTGAAATGGACTTCGTGGTGTAGAATATCTGGCGAAGAAGTGTTTGGACTGGTTGAGATGGGACGAGGGTAGACTAATTTTCGTCAGTATATAAGATGTTCCAATGTAACGGCAGACAAACCGTCATATACTCATTCCACGCATTCCTCCAGTTGCCTTCTTGGTCATCCAGCATCTCATCTTCGTCCATGACCAAACAAAGCGCTGCTTTGACCACTGCTTCGAATGCTTGAAAGCTCTTGGGCAGAGACAAATGTAGCCATCGATGACTAAATCTACTTTTGACTCTCTTCTCCAATAATTCCGCCACATCAACACGTGTACTGCATCCAATCACGGCAATTGGCGCTTTCTTAGCTTGGGCTATGTCGAATAAATTGTAAAGCAACGTCTGTCGAGGATGAGCGGCAAATAAGTCGAACTCGTCAAGGACAAAGATCACGCTCTTGGTCGTAGTTACTGGAGCACCTGGGTCAAGTACCTCTGCCAGCTCTTCTGGGTGAGATAGTAGGTGCAGAAGCGATGCCATGGTATCTGCGTAGCTGGAAACCTGGTTTACCTCGCACTCGTCGACTTGCATTTCCCTCCCTAGCTGACGCCATATCTCCCTTAGTGCAATTTTGTCGTCCGTCTGCTGAAATCCATTAAGCCGTACGATGTGGAAGTCTTCTGTATGTTCGTGGGTGACATCGACAAGAGCAGTCTCTATCAAGTTTGTCTTGCCAGATCCGCGAGCCCCAAGTATTAGCATACTATTGCCTTCGCCGGCGGTAATCGTGGCCTTCAAGAGCGAGTGGACCTTTGCATACTCGGTCGCGAGATTAGTCAGTGGCACGAGACTTGAATTTGTCAAGCGTGAGATGACCTTGGACTTGATTGCCGTCAAATAGGAATCCTCATCTGCTCCAGGGAGCAAATCCCAGACAGGCGTAGTGTTGCTGGGCGAATTAAGCAACGGCTGCACATCGGGCAATGGCGTATCCTCCACTACGGGCTGCTGCCCTTCTTCTGAATCATCTCCTCTATCGACAGGTGCGGCGCTCGGACTGATAGTCAATGGCTCGGACTCGGTTGCTATTGTCGGCGAAGATTTTCTTGCCCTATTCTTCCACTTGGTTTTGTCTGGAGCCTGAGCTCGCCTTTCGATATCCCTGAAACTAACCTGTTCCTCTAATTGTTGCTCTTCGTCCGCGAAGACAACAGCTTTCCTCACTCTAGCTCTATCCCGCTTCGAGGGTGTTAAAATGCCAATTGGCTGCCTCCGAAGCTGTTCAGCCATGTCTTCAACGACTTCAGAGTATCTCCTGGGTTTGCGCTTCTCCCTCCCACTTGATCGCTGGCTGACAGTAATATTATCGTGATGCTCTTCTGCCTCGATCTCACCGGCAGCCTCTTCTCGCACTTTAAGAGAAGTAGCGCCCCCGTTGCTGGGTTTACTCTGCTTTGGCAATGTAACAGGACCTTCACCACTCCGTCTACTGCTGGTAACCCTCTTTTCTGTTTCGTTCTCTGCGTCCGGGACCTTGATAGATTGTAGCTTGTTGGACGAACTGGCCCGAATATTGTTATACGGCACTTTTGCTAAAGGGCTGATTATCTCTTCCCCAGCTCTCGATTTGCGGGCAGACGACTTTTCCTGAGGCCCATTGACTCGTTCAGAACCTTTCGCTGACTGACTGACTCTTATACTCCTTCTGGCAGGTGCAGTAACAACACCTGCAGGTCTCGCTGCCTCAGCGTTGTTTCGGACTGACCCATTGGTCCCAGCAGCCGCGTGGTAAACTTCTCCATTTTCCTGCTCCCCATGGACCTCGCTTGCGTTCTGCACGTCATGATCTGTGTCGAGACTCCGTTCGTCTGATCCATGGGCAGAGTCAAAGGTTGGTGTAACGGTTGCACTTTCCGTCTGTGGTTCAAACAAACGTCGACTTATGCCAGAGACGACATTGGATAAACTGCGCAGTACTGACGGCGGATTTAAGCCCGGGCTTGTGGCTGTAGATCGGTTCGAGCCATATGTTTCGATTTTTCGTCGTTTCGAAGACCGAGGGGAGGGGTCGAAGTTGAGCATTGTTGCTTAAGAGAAGGATGCAGGCTTTTACATCACTAGACTCACGAAGCCGCTTAGGAAACAGCGCAAGGGGGCAGATAACATAACTCGAAAATCAGACCTGCAGCTGCAAGCACTTTACGCGCTTCGAAACGCGATCTCGGAATAACTGTTTCTCCGGCCACACTAGATACTTCACAGGAATTGTATTATGTGACGAATGGCAGCACCTGTCAATAACTCGTACCTATATGACTAGTAATCCAGATCTATCCTACTCACTATGAGTTCTTGCTTTGCCCTACTGAAGAACTTCGGAGAGCCGCCTATAAAGACGAAGGACAAAACTGCTGTGGCTCCGGAGATGGTGGTAGCAACAGCATTCATATCTTCATAACCAATGCTATCCCTCAAGGTGCCTCCAATAATCGGACCAGCCGTCAATCCGGCACAAAAGAAAATTGAGTTGAATCCATGGCACTGCGCATATGGTCCTTGTTCTCCAAAGAAACTCGGTGTACCTTGTCGTATTTCTGAACCATACTCGAGGCTCCGACGATGCTGGACGATCCAATTACGGCCATACCAACATCACAAAGCCAAAGAAGAGCCGAGTAGAGCATGATCTGATTCTTGCCCCCGGGGTGAGCCAGCCGAAGTAAAGTCAAAGTCGGAACCAAGTACCCGAACCCGATGACCGTAGCAAGTTTGGTGGCGTGCTTGCCGACAGCCCTAGCCGGCTAGAGGCCCCAGAAGGAGATATGGGACGTCCGAAGCAATGAACGTGAGACCTGCATTCAACGATGAGAAGCTAAACAATGCCTCTTCTCTGTTGGGATCGTGGCTCAAAAGTCGCAAGTAGGGTGGCTTAGACGAAAGCAACAAGCAAGGCGGTCAGTAGGCGTGGGTCGTAAAGGCGGTACAGAATTCGCAGACTATGAGCGAGCCTGTTCTGGCCTTCAGGTATCCTGAACTTTTCCTCTTCCGTCTTTGGGGGTAGCGCATCCTCTTCGTCTGCCTCGTCATTTACTTCAGCAAAAGATCGGGCCTGTCGATCAGTACTGAGTGATGACCTCATGGTCTTCTAAGGGAATCCCCAGGGTAGAAGTGCAAAATTATCCGTGGTACTGGCGGCTGACGTACCAATGTGTATAGACATGCATCTTATTGCTTTTGATCTCTTTACGCACATGACCTAAGAGCACTTGCGTCTCTTCTTCCGCCTAACCTCCGAAGCGGGTGGAAAGTGCAAGTGAATAGCCATCAACGGCGACCTTAATGAATTGATGTTGGAAGAGTATACCAATCTCTTTGAGTCGCTTACTCTTCGGCAATGGGCCAATCGGTGTGGGCTCTCTTCATGAGCTTCGACGTTTACGAAATCTGCGGATTGGAGGAGAGAGGTGTATTGTGGGAACATGTCAAATTCAAGGCCGGCATCATGAGCAATTCGATGGAACTTGGCTTGTTAGTCACAAAGAGGTAAGTGAGCTAGGTAGCGCAGGGGCCACCAAACAGTGTTGGGTGAGACTGTGAGGGTGAGTTGGCGCTTACTATCCACTTCTGGGTCTCATAATCGTCAGGGAAATTGCCGTCACCGCAACACATGTGTGGGCGTGATGACAACAGTCAGGGACTGGAGTGAGAAATTTGATAGAAGCGATGGACGGAGCAAGAGGGCTATATGGGAGATAGATCGGTTCCGATTACTTCAGCGGAAGGGAATTCTTCTCCGACTGTAGACGATAGTTAGTGGCTTCCAGGACTTACTACAACAGATTCAGCCCAACTCAGTTCTCAATGGCCCAAATTCCAGTGCCTGTATCGATGTCAAGGATCTTCTGTGGACCGTCAGACTCTCTAGTTTGGTACGGCACAGTGTGCCACTAGGGAGAATGTCCAAACGTCCTGTTCCCGGTTGTCATTTGGTAACACCTGATGGTGGTCGCAAGTCGAAGATTCTGATTTAGAATTGGGTCTCGATGCTCATACATATTTTCCAGCCTGGAAAGCATGGCAACGACGGCCGTTCTCATATTGGTAGTTGAAGACGGACGACTCGAGCGATGTCAAATCCGATATGATACTTTCTGGATCATAATTGCTAGTAGCAGACTTGCAAGCCGCTCTACGTTAGGTATGTCTTCTTCAACACGTCTTGGGTGATGCCCACTTCCCACTTCAATGGGACCATTTGTAGAGTGGTGCTCCATGCCACTCTCGGCACGTTGCCCGTCGTGGTGTTGTTGCAGCACCGATTCAACGTCCCCGATAACTTTGCCACAGTGCAACAGAGCTATTGCGCTATAGAGCGTTCGGTGATATTTGGAGAGATGCACAGAAACAGGTCTCCCGGTCAACAAAGGCTGCAGGTGTGGCCTTAGAGGTCTTGGCGCTGGCTTAGCGAAGCAGCGTTTCCTTCCGCTCCATAGCTTCTGGATTTGAGGAGACACACACAAATCAATAAAATTGCTAAACCATAGCATGCCCCTTCGCTCATACCTATGGCTAGCACTGGCCCGCTCCCCCCGCCCCCCCGCTACTGCAGGAAACGGCAGGGGTTCGTTGGCTCTAAGGGAACGGGGAAGGCCGGATGGTGAGTATCTGCCCATTTGCACGCTGGTGGGGTGAGTGAGATGCTTCGAAGTGGGGGTTGATCCCTGTCGAGCACTGCAGGATTGCCCCTCGCTTCGACTGCTAATGCGGCACTAACGGGCCTTGCCGAGCTGCTTGCAGGACAAGTGCCGAGTCGGTCGCATGAAGCTTGAAAACGTGCCTGGGGACTGGAAGTATACTTTCTGATTGACGAACCCCCGCTATGCCGTGAGTCAGTCCTCAGAATTTCAGCTCGATGAATTTGCTGCGACCATTATGATGTTGTCGCCGGCGTTCTCCCCATACGGCTTGAGCCTTGTGGCGCTTGCTTCATGGTCGCTATACTTGCTGATCGGCGGCATCTATCGACTATACTTTCATCCGCTCGCCAAATTCCCCGGTCCCAAACTTGCGGCCCTCACCAGCTGGTATGAATTCTACCATGATATTGTTCACCGAGGTTGCTTTATCTGGAAGCTGCAAGAGCTTCACAATCGATATGGTATTTCGCTGTCATGCACTTCCCAGGAACCCGCCAGAGCCCGGCGCCTGCAGTATACCTCAACTAAGCTCTCTTCATAGGCCCCATTATCCGCATCACGCCCAACGAACTCCACATCAGAGACTCAGACTACTATGAAGAAATCTACGCGCCCGCATCTAAGAAGCGAGACAAGTATGCAGCTTGGGTGGTCATGGCCGGCGCACCGACCTCCTCGTTCGCCGCCGTATCACACTCCCTGCATCGACTCCGTCGCATGGCTCTGAACCCATTCTTCTCGAAACGTTCAGTCAGCGCAATCGAACCGCTTCTCATCAGCAAAATCGAGCTTCTATGCCAACGGTTCGAAGATGCAATCAAGACGAAGGAGGTCATACGATTGGATGCCGCGTACACGGCTCTGACGATGGATATAATCACGCATTACGCATATGGACGGAGCTATAACCACCTGGCAGAGGACGACTTCAAGCTGTCCTGGAAAGAAACCATCATTGCCGTCGCAGCCAACGGGGCCTTCCTTCGCCAATTCCCCTGGAGCCTACCCATCATGAAAGCAACTCCACTCTCTCTCTTACAGAAACTAAACCCCCAAGCCGCCTCATTGGTGGGATGGCAGCGCGCGGTCCGCGGCCTGATCGACGACATCATTTTGGCCAATCGAGAAGGCAAGAAAGCTGAAGGAACGATCTTCCAAGCATTGCTCGACAGCGACCTTCCGCAGGAGGAGAAGTCAGCCGACCGTCTCCAAGATGAAGGCCAGACGCTAATTGGCGCGGGATCCGAGACGACAGCAAAGGCACTCAGCATCATCACCTTTTACCTGCTGCAGGATAAGAGTAAATTACAGAGATTGCGAGAGGAGCTCCGTTCCGCGATGCCCACGCCGAACAGTCAGGCGTCTTGGACGACTTTGGAGAAGTTACCGTATCTGGTAGGACTGACCCACTTGCGGTCTTTGAGCAACGCGAGACTTACGCTGGGATGCAGACCGCGGTGATAGATGAGGGAATCCGGCTGATGTACGGCGTAACAACACGCCTGCCTCGTGTGTCACCCACGGAGCCTCTAATCTACAAAAATTGGGTAATCCCGCCGGGAGTAAGCAATGCACCTCCTACTTCATTCCCAAGCTCCCCAGCCCGCTTTCCAAAAACCCTGACACTGACCCCAAGTCTACGATAGACACCTGTAAGCGAAACCAACTACTTCGTACACATGGATAGTGCCATCTTCCCTAATCCTGAATCATACGATCCCGACCGCTGGATCAGAGCTGCTCAAGAAGGAGTAAGGCTCGATCGATACTTCGTCTCCTTCTCAAAGGGCAGTCGGATGTGTGTGGGGATCAAGTATGTTGTTGAGCTTTTCTCCTACCCCCTTCCCCATTCTAGTCCCGTTTCCAAGCGCCATCATCAGTAGCCCTTCCCCCACCCAAACAAAAACCCGGCTCATATTAACGTTATTCGAAGCCTCGCCTACGCAGAACTCTACCTAGCCCTCGGCATAATCTTTTCCCGGTTCGAGCTAGAAAACTACGAAACAACCGTCGATGACGTGGCGATACATCGCGATTTCTTCGTTGGGGTGCCGAAGGAGGGAAGCAAGGGTGTTAGGGCAATCGTCACCGGAAAGGTAAAGGAGTGACTATATATGAGATATGAGATGCTGCATCTCCTAGCGCTTTCAGCCGATAACCCTGAGCTCGAGGATATGCCAGACATTGCTTGCAGCAAGAGAGATGGCCCGTCATGTATCTAAAGCTCGATTAATATGTTTCGTAGCTTCCTAAGAATGAACCATTCGCGTCTGTCCCCTCACAGCTGAAGGTTACCTTTCGTTCCACCTCGATGTCACGAGACAAATTACTCTTCTACATAGTCCCTAGTGGAATTATGAAATAGGACCTCCTTTCTTTCGCCGACGTGTAATTTGTAACTCCTCGTTACACAAGAAATCCTGCCGACTAGTCCATCCATTAGGGCCGAGTTTTAGGTCAGATCTTCCCAATGACAACTACTGTTGGGAAAACTTGAAGGTAGTAGAGGTGTGCGGTGTGCCCTGGAAATGGAGATGTTATCTATTTCGGGATATCCATGAATGCCAATCTTATGAATGCGTCTTTATACCTGGCCGAGGGTCGCCGTGCCGGACGCGGCTGGCGAGGTCCCTGGCGATGATGAGGTAGTCACCCAACTAGCATAGAGGGCTCAAATGAATCTCTACCTACCCTTCCGTGCCTTGGGACTGATCACGTGTGTACAGTTTGGTTACCTACTAATAGTTAGGCACGTGAACCAGGTGCCAGGCAGCAAGTCATTGCGGCCTCCGGACCTTGACAGTGACGAACTCAACCACCTTACAGGCTTGTGCGAGCAGTTCATTGGATACATAAACACCCCAAAATGTCTTCGCTGGTCGAAATAGCCATCATCGTTAACTATTCTGACGGGTCCATGCAGCTCTGTAAAATGGTGGAAGCTGTCCTTGCAGCCGTCTCCGGACCATCATCGGCCTTTGTACCATTCGAACAGTTCCGCCGGGGCTAGGCAAATATTCTTCGCCTACGTCCTTCGTCTGACAGGCCCTAGATTTTTCGGTATGGAGGCCCCGACTGTGCTAGACGGCTTTCACAAACGGCGTGTAGCCCAACAGATGTTTTTCTTGGGAAAGAAGTGGGAAGCGCTACATTGGGCGTTGCTGTTCACAATCTGATTATCCATTAGGATTGAGAAATCGAGCGAAATCGGGAGGGCGCCGGCGATTAAATCAGCGACAAAAAGATTAGGGAGGAACACTTGGCCTGAGAACTGAACATCTTGATTTCCTCATCGTCCTTCTCTTTCGACCTTCCTCCGACGTCCACCGCCACCCGGATCGCCTCGACACTGTCCGCCGCCTTCGCCAGAAGACCTCGCCTTTCACCGTTCCTCCTTGCCTCAGTTCGCTCGGCCTCCCTTAGATAATCCGTCTACGAACCCTCGGCAGCAGCTAATTCGTCGATCTCGTCGATTCGGCTTTCCAGCCGACGGACTCTTCCTCGACGCTGACGTAGTTGAACGCTGCAGACAGTCATTTCCTGGCCTAGCCCCACGACCAGGTCAAATGACCCCCTTCCCTCAAAACTGAAACGACCTTACAGCCTGGCCACTACCCTCGCACCGTTTGAAGAGCGGGAAAGAGGGGGAAGGAACGGGGCCATCGAACGAGGGTGAGCGTGCACACGAGACGTCAGAGCACTCACCTGCTAGAGCGGCGGTGAGGTAAGAGGGCGCCAAGGTGAGCTCGGGGCAGATTTTACCCCTTTTCTGCTGGACAGTCGCAGCAATCTTACCCAAGCATTGGCGAGTCAGAGTGCATGAATCCCACGGCGGCTCGAGCTTTCTCCATACTTAATATATTCTCGGGCAAGGTATTGGAGTGGATCATCGACGCAGATCGCACCTTGAAAGATCTTCGTGGAGAGGAAGCAGAGGAATATGAGGATCTACAAGAAGAGCGAAATCGATTCTGATCGAGTATCACAATCATTTTGTTGCGAGGGCGGCCCCATTATTTCCGACAATCTGAGACTGTTTCAGATCTTCAGGTCTACTATGTTAGATTATACGTGAGATAAATTACACGGCATCCGCCTTTACCCATCATATGCCTCTTTCAGCTTCGCAATATCAAACTTCACCATCCCCATCATAGCAGTTATCGCCCTATTGACTCCCTCTTTGTCGTGCCCGCCTAGCAACTCCTTCAGCTGGACTGGCACAACCTGCCAGCTCAGTCCAAACTTATCCTTCAACCACCCGCATTGGCTCTCCTTACCACCCTCGAGCAACTTGCCCCAATAATAGTCGACCTCCTCTTGGTCCTTGCAGTCGATCTGGAACGAGACGGCTTCGGTGAACTTGAAGTTTGGCCCGCCGTTTAGAGCGACGAATGGTGTACCCGAGAGCTTGAAGTCGACGGTGAGGACTTTCCCGGCGCGTTGGCCGTGGGTTTCATGGCCGGCCTGTGACATGGAGTTAGCCGTTATCATTCTCATGCGTTGCATATCCACTCGTTTTTGGAAGTCTTATCGGCGTCGTCGAAGCCAGAACCATCGTCTGGGGGCCTCCTCTGAAGCAGCCAAACATGCCAGGTCATCGAGACAAGATCCAGCAAGTGGAACAGGGAATGTCATGGCCGACGAGAAGGCAAATGAGGGAACTCACCTCGGTGTAATGAGAGATGTGGAGGATCTCGGAATTTGGGAATATACCCGTATAGAACCTTGCTGCCTCTTCACCCTCGCTGTCGAACCAGAGACACGGCGTGATTAGCGGTTTCGATATAGACATGGCTCAGAAAGTAGAAGGAAAGAAATGTCTATGGGTAGAGTGAGGTGATATAGTCTCTCGAATTGATTGCCTTGTCAATTCTAGCAAGGAGTCCGAACCTGAGTTCCTAGTTGAGCACCATCGAGTAGGAATTGGATCGAGGTATATCACTTCAACAAATGTGCTCAACAATGGCTACCCCGTACCATACGAATGCGAATACGAAACTATCGCTGCCCTGTTGCCTGACCCGGGCCTTGGCATGACTGTAGCAGCCACTGCCAGCGTGTGAATTCTCGCCTGTAGCTTTCAGCTACTCAAGTCTCACCACTTCGTAAAGGCGCAATCCGGGGCGATATGCACTATGACGCAGAGCAATTCATTGGTCGGCGGAGCAACGCTAGGCCGGGCCTGTTGACCTAAGCCTAGTTCGCAGGGAAAAGGTGGAGTTGGCTGCCTAAATTGTCACGTGTATTCGCGTTTTCTCGGCGTCATGGGGGGTCGGCCCAATATGGCTCCAATTTTCTCAGTCGCGTTTGATGAACTGGAGGTCTCAAAGTGACGTCCAGATGCATTTCGGCCTGATGTACGAACTTGGCTGAATTCGCGAGGGCCAATTGGCGTTCGTCTCTTTGATTCAAGCACACGCTGCACAGAGAGTGACGAAATGAGTAGTTCATCAACTGATCCATCATTATGCGACCTGCTTTCATACATACATCTCGTCGTGCCTGCAATCCCATATTTCAGTCCTTCTTTTCGAACATAGTGACCAGCCTTTCCCTTGACCCCTCAAGTCAAGGCCACATTCCAAGAGATTCCACGACAGCGACGGGCAGACATTCGTGTGGCAGATAAGAATTCACTTGGATACACGCATAGCTGGTAATGCAGCTTGCTACCATATCCCAAAGCTGCTCTTTTACCCTATTGTCTTGGGACCTGCCAGTTTCAGCATACATGGATATGCATCGCAGCAGCTGCGAGTGCGGTATATGGCGACGGTGGGTTCTCAGGCCAACATGAAGAGACTGGTTTCATGTTGGTTCTCGGCGCGGCTTCAGATTGCTGGTCAATTGTGTAACAAGTGGCCGGTGAAACAGATCTAGTCCAAGCAATTTGGAAGCTTCGAGAGTTTGAGGTGGCGATCTCTACCCAGTCTCTCACTTGTCTTTAACCCTGAATATCGCATCTGCCATTTTGGCGACCTGGGCCATTTCGGTCACGTCGTGAACGCGCACAATGTCAGCACCTCCATTGATGCTTGCTGTGACAGCAGCAGCGGTACCCCAAGCTCTATCGTGAGCACATTTGACTTCAGTTATCTTTCCAATGAAGCCTTTGCGACTAGCTCCTACAAGCCAGGGAAACCCTTCCAACCCCTTATACACTCGCAGTTCATCGAGACGTCGCAACAGCTCGAGGTTTTGATCTTGGGTCTTCGCAAACCCTATTCCAGGATCCAGAATGATGCGCCAAGGACGAATTCCGGCGGCTTCAGCGGCTTGCAAGCGTTTGAAGAGCTCTCGCCTGACGCCATTGACGACACCGTCGGGGTACTGTGTTAGCTTGGTCATCGTCTGTGGTGTCCCACGCATGTGCATTAGAATGATCGGTCTCTGCAACCTTGCGACTGTTGTAAGCATTAATGGATCCGCT
>Ga0335072_10001109_pt1 | contig 45617 bp, 45 predicted proteins | sample Lox_Sample_21_FD_206725 | JGI IMG/M metagenome (GOLD analysis project Ga0335072, IMG submission 206725) | Soil microbial communities from Loxahatchee National Wildlife Refuge, Florida, United States - Lox_Sample_2.1 | ecosystem: Environmental > Terrestrial > Soil > Wetlands | place: USA... | reverse complement strand
CGGCGAGCGTTCCGAGGCTTGCGCCGTTCGCCCATTCCCCCAGGACGCCCACGGTCCCGGCGGGATCAATCGTCACCCAGGTGCAGGCGCCCGTCATCGCCAGCACCAGCAGAGCCTGCGTCAGGCTCTCGGTCACGCGACGACGGATCAGCCCGTGGTAGGCGCAGAGGATCGCCGCGAGCGGTAGCACCACCGCCAGCCAGGGGAGCGTGATCGAGGACTGCATCGTGCGCAGCGAATCCCCCACTCCGCCGCGCAGCGTGCCGCCGTCGAGCAGGTCGATCGTGAAGCACCACTCGAGCACCACGATGAGCGCGTGCATCGCCCATACCAGCGCCATCCAGAGCGGCGCGACGAACAGGTCCTGCACGATCGCCAGCAGCCCCGACGAGCTGAGCCCCAGCAGCCCGGTGTCGATGTGTACGTCGAGCCCGAAGTTCCCAGTCGGCGCCGCAGCCGCGATGAAGCCGGAGGTTTCGCAGTTGCGCCGGCCCTGTCCCGCCAGGACCGAGCCACCCGGCGCGCCGGAGCACAGGGGGCTACCGAGACCGTTGCGAACCAGCGGGTCCGCTTCCGCCACGGGCGATCCTCCCGCCTGCGGTTCATCGCCGCCTTCGTCGGCGGTGGGAGTGGAGCCCAGCAGAGGCGGGCTCGCCGGGGAGCGCGAGGCGTGCCTCCCGGCGGAGCTGACCGCGGTGGCGTCGGCGCGCCGCGCAGCCGACGCAGTCCGTGCAGCGCCCGGCTGCCCGCGGGCTTCGCCGACCGGCCACTTGCTGCCGACGCCCGAACCGACGGCCGCCGCCACCAACACGCAGGCACCGACACGAGCACACGGCGGGGCGCTCATCGGCGCGCCGGAGTCGTGGAGAAGGCGCGCAACAGCGACGGGATCACCACCTCGACCTGGATCGCCTCGACCCGTCCGCGGTGATCGCGGAACAGGCACCGGCCGGCGTCCAGCTCGAGCAGCGTCTGGCGCGAGCCGTGCTGCTCGGGATCGAGCCCGATCAGGGTGAGCGCGCGTGCGGCCTCCGCCTCGGAGCGCATCCCGAAGACGAACGTCGCACCCAGCAGGTTCGAGAGCGATTCGCGCTCGCCGATCAGCGTGTCGGTGACGAGCTGCGTGCTGATGATCGGCACCGCGAGCTCGGAGCGACCCATGCGTTGCAGCGAGGAGAGCAGGCTGCGGCCCGCGGGGTCCCTCAACAGGCGCCAGCCCTCGTCGAAGGAGAACAGCTTCAGGCGATCGCGCTCCTCGCCCATCAGGTGCATCGCGAACATCGCGATCAGGCGAACGATCTGCTCGCCGATCCGCTCCGCCTGCGAGTAGTCGCTGCGAGGCGTGCCCGGCTCGGGGCCCGGCAGGTCGCGGATCGGGAGGTAGGTCACCTGTCGATCCCCGAGCCGCGGCAGCGAGATCGCGCGATCGGCGAAGCCGAGTTGCGTAAGCCCCGAGCGGGCATAGACCTCCAGCGCCCGGCCGACCCGGCGGTCGACCTCGTCCCCGTCGCACAAGGCACGCACCACCTCCGAGCAGGTCGCCTCCTCGGCTCGGCGCGTCACCCGGTCGACGGCCGAGACGATCGCGGTCTCCCACGCGGGCTCGGCCCGACTCGGGAGCAGGTCGCGCAGGAACGAGACCGCCACGTCCTGTCGCAGGTGCGCCGGCGCGACGCGCAGCGGGTCGAGCATCCCCCGGAGGGCGGGATCGGGGCGCAACGTCACGCGCTCGGTGTGCGGCGCGACGTCCTCGAGCAGATGGAAGCGGTGGTCGCCCTTCGGGTCGCAATCGATCACGCGCGCCCCGAGCAGGAACCCCTCGTACTTCAGCTTCTGATCGAGCGTCGTCTTGCCCGAGCCAAGCGCCCCGACGCTGAGGATCGCGGTGTTGCGATCGCTGCTGGAACCCTCGCGCAGGTCGAAGCTGACGGGGCGCCTGGAGCCCGTCAGCGTGTGGCCAAGGTAGAAGCCCCCGCGAGAGCCGGCGACGTGCGTAGCGGTGGGCATCATCGCCGCGACCTGCTCGGTGGTGAACGTGTCGTCGTATCCCGTGACGCGCGTCCGCTGCGCGGGAAGTTGCTGCAGGAACAGCTGAAGCTGCTCCCCCAGGGGGCGATACAAGCGCACCTCGCCGTAGGCGCGGCGGCACATCTCCACGCGCTCCTCCAGCTGTCCCCGATCGGAGCCGGCGACCGCGATCGCGATCGTCGCCCGGAGCAGCGGAGGTCTGCTTGAGGCCTGCAAATAGCTGAGCAGGTCGCGTGCTTCCTGGGTGCGCACGTAGCCAAGGTCGCTCACGCCCTGCTCGCCGTCGGACTCCGCGCGAGCGATCTGGTCGGCGTCCTGGATCCGGCGGCGCGCGAGGCGTGTCGCAAGCTCGTTCGGCAGGAAGCGAGCGTTGAGCGACAGGTCGATCGGGAACGGCAGGCTTTCCGGCGCCGCGAACATCAACTCCGCGGCGCGGCCCGGGAACTCGAGGCGGTCGGGCAGCGCGCCGAGCACTAGCTGTGCCTGCCAGCCGACCCCGAGCTCGGACTCGATCCGCAGGAAGCGGCCGTGGTGCTCGACGTGGCTGTCGACCCAGCGCAGCACGTCTCCTTCCAACGGCGCCAGCACCGCCTTGCCGTTGCGCTCGAACACCAGCGCGCGCGGCTCGTGCAGGCCGTCGACCACCGGCTCGCCGACCCCTCGACAGAACGCCCGCCGGACGAGCCACTGCAACTCGACGCCACGGGCGGGACGAGCCGGCAGGTACTCGGCCAGGCGCGCGTGCGCCTGATCGGCGCGGAGGCGCACCCGCTCGAGCTCCGACCCCTCGAGCAAAACGCGCTCGCGCGAGCTGAAGGCCCCCCGCACGGCTCGGCGCCAGTCGCCGACTCCCCCTTCGACGGCGCGCGATACGTAACCGGCGACGTCGCGTTGCGGATCGCTCAGGCTGACGAGCAGAAACAGCCGCGGGCTCGTCGGCGCAAGCTGCGCGAGCCTGCTGGCGTGCTCGCAGACGTATCGCTCGTGCAGGCGCCCGTGCGAGAGGGCGAGCCCACTCGCCTCCTGTAGGCGCTCGTGTTCGTATTCCGCGCCCGCCGCCGGCGAGGCCACGCGCAGGATCTGCACGTCGGCCTCGATCGCCTCGAGCGCTCCCACCAGGGCCAGGAAACGCGAGCGCTTGCCCTCCTCCCCCAGCCACTGATACGTCGCCAGTTCGATCGCGAATGCCGCCCAGGCATCGTTGAGGTCCGCGGCGAACACGCAGTTGCCGTACGTGAAGCGGATCGGCGGCTTCATCTCAGCCCACGCGCAGCCGCGCCGCCGACTCGATCACGATCACCTCACGGCGCGACGAGCGCCCGTCGCCCTCGCGCGCCTGCAACGACAGCCGGGGGCGTAGGCCGAGCGCGATCAGCGGGCCACGACGCACCCGGCACTCGTGTGCGACGCCGACCAGCAGGGCACCCGGTCCCCGGTAGTCGAGACGACGAACGTCGCGGTCCGATCCGTCGGGAAGCATCAGCAGCGGCGCCGGGTGCCACGAGGAGGCGGAGGCGGCGAGGCCGCCGCGCCTCGAGAGGCCGACGATCGAGCGCGGGCCGACGCCACTGCGAAGCGCAGCCCGCGCAGCGAGATGAAACGGCCTGCCCTCGACCCGCACGAGTGCCAGCGCCGCGGCACACAGGCACGGGAGCGCCAACTCGCGCACGTACCAGGGCAGCAGATGCGCGAGGAGACTCAATGGCGGCAGGCGCTCCCCCGCCAGGGCGAGGAGCGTCAGCGTCAGGTAGTAGGCGAGCCCGCGCAACGGTATGCCCCCGGGATTCAGGCGCAGGCGATCGATGCGATAGATGCGCCGCTCCAGGTCGAACACGCGCCTGTAGGAACGGATCTCCATCACGACCCTCCGAACAGCGAGCTGACCGTGTCGCGCAGCAGCGCGATGCCGGCGGGGGTGGCGAGCAGGACGGAGACGATCCCCACGGCGAACACGCCCGCCGCCTCCTTGAAGTCCCGGCGGAAGGCAAGCACCGTCGCCGCGACCGCGAACGCGAGCCCGATGAGGCTCATCGCCACGGCGCGTCCCGTGTCGCCGGCCCTCGCCGCAGCGGCTTCGAGCGAGCCTTCGCCCTTCGCTTCCGCGGGCACGTGCTGTGGCACGGCGCCGCCGTTCGAGACCGCGCCCGCGGCGACGCCCACCGAGCCAAGCGAGATCCAGCCGGCGACGAGCAACGCCACGAACCACGCCGCCAACGCACCACGAAGCGCCGGGGCGCGTAAGTCGGCGACCGTCCTTCCCATCACGCTCACCGATAGGGGTCCATCTGCACGGAGGAGATCTCCCATCGCCCTGCGACCTCACGCACGTCGGCTTCGTAGCCGAGCGTGTAGCGGGTTCCCCGTTCGTCCCGCGCCTGGACGATCGCCACGACCGAGCGCCGGTCGCCCGACCATGCCAGGCGCTGCACATCCGTGAGCGCCAACCCGATGTCCGGCAGCGCCACGCGGGCGCCTGCGACGAGGTCGGCGTCGAGCTCCTCCCGCGAGCCGGCCAGATAGTTGCGCAGCGCCCGTCTGACGACCGAGATCAGCCCCGCGTCGGTGACCTCGGGTCCCGGCGTTTGCAGCTGAGCGCCTTCCGAGACGGGAGCGCCGACGAAGGCGGGGTAGCTCGACAAGGCGAGACCGCCGTTTGCTCTGCGCTCGACGCTCACCGACAGGTACAAGAGCCCAGCGACATCCGTCTGGGCCGCGACGGTGTACACGTGGGCCCCGGGGCCCGGCTGACGTTCCTGTACGACTTCGGCCCACTCGACCCGCTGACTGCCTTCGCCCGGCGGGATGAGACCGGCGCCGGGGGCCATCTGCGAGCCCGTGACCACCGCGAGCTGACGCTCTCCGCGCTGGGGATCGGCGGCATCCCAGCTCAGGTAGCGCCGGGCGAACAGGACCGCGAAGGCCGCGGCGGCAGGATCCTCGGATGGCGCGCTCGTCGGTAGCGGCGCCGGCGGCGTCCGTGGAGGCGCCAGCAGGAGACGCCCGCTCGCGAGCGAGCCCACGACCGCGAATGCGTAGAGCAGATAGCGGGGCAGGTCGTATGCCAGACGCAGTCGCCACAACGGGCGGCGCGAGACCGTCACCGTCGCGGCCGGCTGCGGACGCGGGGCAAATTCCCGGCTATCGCTCAAAGCCGAACTCCACACGCCTGTCGGGCCCGTTCGAGCCGACGCCGGCCGCATCGGCCTCGTAGGCACGCGCCGGCACGCTTATGACCTCGTGCGGCGCCTGGCGAGACGAGCGAGACGGATGCCGAGCCCCCAGCGCCTCGACGGGGTGCATGTGCGCCGCGCGCTTCCCGATTTTCGGGGCGCGCCTCTCTCGCGGGCGCGCCCGCCACGGGCTCGCCTCGCGCGCGACGCGTGAGGCCGGCTCGCGGGAAACCCTGCCCCGATCGGGCCGGGCGGCCCGCAGCACCGCCCGACGAGCGCCCTGGCCAGTGGGGCCGGACACGCTCGCGAGGATCAGCGCCGCGAGTGCGCTCGCCGCCCCGAGCACCGCGATGCCGACCAGCGCTGGGCGCGGATCGCGCCGCGGCGCGCGGTCGCGGCGACGCGAGGAATGCCCTCGGGCGGGAGCGCCATCGCCGCTGCGCTCGATCGCAGAGCGCTCGATCGCGGCGAAGAACTCCTCCTCCCCGTAGACCCTGAAGTGACACCTCGGCGAGCTTCGCTTCAGCACGCGAGCGGCCGGGCGCCAACTGGGGAGAGGTCCGGCCCCCGGCCGCCTGCGCGCGGATCGGGATCGCCGTGCCGTCGTCGGTGATACCGACGGCCGACGCCCGTGGGCCGGCCTATGTGTGGGGGGATGTGAGCTCATAGGTCGGTCCTGGCACCCCTTCCGACGGCCGCGGGGGAAACGGGACAGACGCCGTGCCGAAGATCAGCGATGCGACGGAGCGGCCTCGTCGAGCAGCGCCCTCAGCCTCGCCCGCGCGCGCTGGGCGACCTTGCGGTACTTCTCGCGCGACCACCCCTCGCGCGCACAGAACTGCGCACAGGGCTCCCCTTGCAGCTGCGAAGCGAGGATCCGCCTCTGGTCCTCCGAGAGCTGCGCCACCAGTCGCGGGATGTGCCGCAATTCCTCGCGAATCAGGACGCGGACCTCGACGGCGGGCCCCCGGTCCACGGGCTCGACGCCGCCACCGTCTTCCGCGCCTAGCGCCTCGGCCCGGCCGAGCGCCGCCTGCTTCGGGCTGCGCCCGGCGAGCGCACGATGACGGTCCCTCGCCCGAGAGACGAAGCGCAACTCGAGCGCGTGGCGGATGTGCAGGCGGCTCGCGAATAAGCGGCCGGCCTTCACGTGGGCGATCAGCTCGACGGTCGCCTGGCTGTAGCAGTCTTCGAGATCCTCGCGCCGAAGCCGGTGACGGTGCACGCCAAGCAGCAGCGACCGCCTGGCGCTCGCGACGAACGCCACCTCCTCCACAGCATCGCGGTCGCGCAGCCAGTTACTGTCCGCAACTGAGCGCTCACCGATCCGCGCGAGCTTTGCCTCGTATCGGGTAGACACGTAGGCATGTCGCAGCGAACCGCAAGCAGACCCCTCCCCCAATTCCACGCCACGAGCCGATGAGCATCACGGATCGGCTCAACGCGCTGGACCGCTGCCAGCAGCAGACACGCGGCCTGCGCTTCGTGGCGGCGGTCTTCAAGAAGTTCACGGACGACCAGGCGGGGCAGCTGGCGGCGCTGATCTCCTACTACGCCTTCGTCTCGATCTTCCCGCTGCTGCTGGTGTTCGTGACGGTGCTGGGCTTCGTGCTCGAAGGGCACCCGGAGGACCGCGAAAAAATCGTGCACGGAACGCTGGGGCAGTTCCCGATCCTCTCGGAACAGCTGAAAGGCTTTCGCGGGCTGAACGGAAGCGCGCTGGCGCTGGTGATCGGCATCATCGGCGCGCTGCTGGCGGGGATGGGCATCACGAGCGCGGCGCAGAACGCCTTCAACCGCATCTGGCACGTGCCTTTCAAGGACCGGCCGAACTTCATCTTCTCGCGCCTGCGCAGCCTGGCGGTTCTGGCGATCCTCGGCACGCTGACGATCGTCTCCACGGCGGCGGCCGGCTTCGTGGGCTCGACCTCGCACAGCGCCCCCGCGGTCGTGGCCGGGGTGCTGATCGCCTTCGTGGTGAACCTCGCGTTGTTCATGTCGGCGTTCTCGCTGCTGACGGCAGCCGACGCGAACTGGCGCGACTACCTCCCGGGCGTGATCGTCGCGGCGGTCCTATGGCAGCTCCTGCAGCACCTGGGCGGCTATTACGTCGACCACTCGCTGAAGCACACGCAAGCGCTCTACGGCGTCTTCGCGCTGGTCCTCGGCCTGCTCGCCTGGCTCTACCTCGGCGCGCAGCTGGTGATCTTCGCCGCGGAGATCAACGTCGTGCGCAAGCGCAAGCTCTGGCCCCGCAGCTTCTTCTCCGATCCGCTGCTGGAGGCGGACCGGCGAGCGCTCACCTCCTCCGCGGAGGTCGAGGAGCGAGTCGAGCAGGAGAACGTCGAGGTCAGCTTCGACGACCAGCCTCACTGACGTAATCACGAGAAACAGTCACACCCGATCGTTGACAGCGTCGCGATCTCGCGGGTACGTTCGCGCGAACGCAGTGGAGTGAAACGCGAACAGACCGGGGGAACGTCATGTCGAGGCTCAGGTCGTTGCTGTTGATCGTCGCGATGGTCGCTGCCTTTGCCGCGACGACGAGCGCCACCGCGAGCGCGAGCCTGCACGTCCCCTACGAAAGCGAAGCCCTGCTGGAAGGGGCGTGGAACGAGACCTGGGACCCGACGGCGCTGAACGGCGGGAACAACAACTGCAAACCCAGCGCCGCGCATCCCTATCCGGTCGTGCTGGTCCACGGCACCTTCGCTGACGAGGGGTCCAACTGGGTGACGCTGGCGCCGCTGCTCTACAACAACGGCTACTGCGTCTACGCCTTCAACTACGGCGAGACGATCCTCTCGGGCCTCCTGGGCAGCGTCGACGGCCTCGGCAATATCGAACACTCCGCCGAAGAACTCAGCTCGTTCGTGAGCAAAGTCCTCACCAAAACCGGCGCCTCGAAGGTCGACATCGTGGGTCACTCCCAGGGCGGGATGATGCCCGCCTACTACGTCAGGTTCCTGGGCGGCGCAAGCAAGGTGCACACGCTGATCGGCCTCTCCCCCAGCAACCACGGCACCACCGTCGACGGGCTGACGACGCTGATCGAAGAATTCCCCTTCGCCTCGCTCTTGGTGAACACGTTCCTGGGCGTCGTCGGGGCGCCTTCGCTGCCCCAGCAGGAGGTGGGTTCGGCGTTCCAGAAAAAGCTCTTCGGGAGCGGCGACACCGTCGCGGGCCCGCGGTACGTCGTGATCCAGACGACCCACGACGAGGTCGTCACCCCCTACACGAACGCCTTCCTCAGCGGTTCGGGCGTCACGAACATCACGCTCCAGAACCAGTGCCCCGGCGATCCCGTGGGGCACATCGGGATGTTCGAGGACTCGCCGGCCCTGCAGAACGTGCTGAACCAGCTGAGCGCGAGCCCGAATCCGTCGTTCTCGGCGAGCTGCAGCAAGTACGGAGTCGGAATCTAGGGGAGCTTCGACGTCAAGAGCCCGGCCGGGCATTTAGGCTCAACCGCGACGCCCCGCGAGTTTCCGCCTGACCGCGGCGACGAGCCTTCGGAAGCCGCGCTGCATCCAGGTCGGCTCTTCAACGAGCGCGAACCCGGGTGGCTCCGGCGGTATGACGAAGCGGGTGCCATCGCGGCGGATCCAAACCCGATGCTCCTGATCTTCGAACGGCATTGCTCACCTCACGAGGTCGAGGGCCAGGGCTGAAATCTCACAGCCGAGCATTATGCAGCTTATTGTCAGCATCGCGGACAGGCTCGCGAGCTTCGCACTGTTGGCACGAAGACGACGTTGGAGGCGCATGCCGATCGCGATGTATGCGTCATCCAGAGAGGCGCCGTTCTCGTGTACGCGGTCTACCAGCAACTCATCGCTCAGGAACGCGAACACGAAGTCATGCGGCATCAGCACCCAAACGCAGCCGGCAAGGCACAGGAGGTAGAAAAGGAGCGCTACAAGAGCCCAGCCGGTGCCCCGAGAGATGAAGACCGGCACCGCGACCGACGCGGCGATGATCGCGGAGTTCGCCGAAACCCTTTGGCTAGCCAAGCGGCGCTCCTGCTCGGCCAAAGCCATCTGGCGAAGCTCATACATCAGGTGCTCGATCGAGTCCATGCACTGCCTTCTACTGACAGCTTGTGACGCGGTGCTAGATCCGATCGGTTGATCTCCAGGTCTGATTTGCTCACCGATCGGCAGTCTTTTGTAGTTCAGACGGGTGCATGCACCCGTCGGGATCGGGCCGCATGCGGCCCGATCTGCCGGCGGCGCATGCGCCGCCGGAGGGGGGCGCACATGTGCGCCCCCCTGCCGGCCCCGCATGCGGGGCCGGCTTCCTTGAATGAGTGGTATTTGGCTCTAGAGAGCCAGTTCAGGCATCACCAGAAGGTACTTGCGCATGCAATCACCCCGCGCTATACTAACTACACTTTCGTAAGCTCATATGGAGCAATAACTGATGACCGCATCCGCTGACAGTCCCCAGACAGAGCCTTCCCAGCCGAAGCAGCTGCTGCGGCTGATCCCCCTCGACGACACCGTCGTCTTCCCCAACATGGGGATCACCCTCCCCGTCGAGGTCGGCGACGACGAGCGCGTCGTGCTCGTCCCCCGTCACGAGAACGAGTTCCTCGAGGTCGGCACTATCGCCGAGGTCACCGAGCAGATCCGCCTCCCTGGCGGCGGGCGCGCCGTCGCCATCTCCGGCGAGCACCGCGGCCTCGTCGGCGCCGCCCAGACCGGGCCCGGTGGCGAGCTGCGTGTCGAGGTCGACGAGCGGCCCGACGAGGTGCCCACCGACAAACACACCCGCGAGCTCGAGCGCGAGTACCGCGCCGTCGTCGAGGAGATCCTCGAGCTGCGCGGCGACGACGGGCGCATCGCCGCCTTCCTCCGCGCCATCGCCGAGCCCGGCGCCCTCGCCGACTCCGCCGGCTACTCCCCCAATCTGACCTACGAGCAGAAGGTCGAGCTGCTGCGCACGCTCGACGTCACCGACCGGCTCGAGCTCGCCGTCAAGCTCCAGCGCGAGTCGCTCGCCGAGCTGCAGGTCCGCAAGCGCATCCGCGAGGACGTCCAGGAGGGCGCCGAGAAGCAGCAGCGCGAGTACTTCCTGCGCAAGCAGATGGACTCCATCCGCAAGGAGCTCGGCGAGGACGACGCCTCCGTCGCCGAGGAGTACCGCGCCAAGATCGAGGAGGCCAAGATGCCCTCCGAGGTCGAGGAGCAGGCTCTCAAGGAGCTCGCCCGGCTCGAGCGCATGGGCGAGCAGACCGGCGAGTCCAGCATGATCCGCACCTACCTCGACTGGCTCATCGCCGTGCCTTGGAGCAAGCGCTCCGAGGAGCGGCTCGACCCCGTCGCCGCGAGGGAGGTCCTCGACGCCGACCACGCCGGCCTTGAGGACGTCAAGGACCGCGTCACCGAGTTCCTCGCCGTGCGCAAGCTGCGCCAGGATCGCGGCATCGAGGCCGACCCCAAGTCAGGGGCCATCCTTACCCTGATCGGGCCCCCCGGCACCGGCAAGACCTCCATCGGCGAGTCCATCGCCCGCGCCACCGGGCGCGAGTTCGTCCGCATGTCGCTTGGCGGCGTGCGCGACGAGGCCGAGATCCGCGGGCACCGGCGCACCTACATCGGCGCCCTCCCCGGGCGGCTGGTGCGGGCCCTGCGCGACGCCGGGACCATGAACCCCGTCATCCTGCTCGACGAGGTCGACAAGGTCGGCGCCGACTGGCGCGGCGACCCCAGTGCCGCGCTGCTCGAGGTGCTCGACCCCGCGCAGAACCACTCCTTCCGCGACCACTACCTCGACGTCGAGCTCGACCTCTCGCAGGTCATGTTCCTCGCCACCGCCAACGTCGCCGACACCATCCCCGGACCCCTGCTCGACCGCATGGAGGTCATCAGCTTCGACGGCTACACCTCCGAGGAGAAGCTCGCCATCGCCAAGGGCTACCTGTGGCCGCGCCAGCGCGACCGCAACGGCCTGCGCGAGGACGAGGTGCTCATCGAGGACGACCTGCTGAAGACCGTCATCGCCGAGTACACCCGGGAGGCCGGCGTCCGCAGCCTCGAGCGCCAGCTCGGGACCGTGCTGCGCAAGACCGCCACCAAGATCGCCTCCGGCTCCGTCGAGGCGCCCGTGAAGATCGACCTCGAGGTCGTGCGCGACGCGCTCGGCCGCCAGAAGTTCTTCCAGGAGTCGGCCTCGCGGACCGCCACCCCCGGCGTCGCCACCGGGCTCGCCGTCACCGGCGTCGGCGGCGACGTGCTGTTCGTCGAGGCCACCGCCATGAAGAGCGGCGGCGACGGGAACGGTCTCGTCCTCACCGGCCAGCTCGGCGACGTCATGAAGGAGTCCGCCCGGATCGCCCTCTCCTACGTCCGCGGCCACGCCGAGGAGCTCGGCATCGAGCCCGGCGCCTTCGAGGGCAAGGAGTTCCACGTGCACGTCCCCGCCGGAGCCATCCCCAAGGACGGCCCCAGCGCCGGCGTCACCATGGTCACCGCCTTGGCCTCGCTGCTCTCCGGGCGGCCCGTCAAGCACACCGTCGGCATGACCGGCGAGGTCACCCTGCAAGGCAGAGTGCTCCCCATCGGGGGCCTGAAGCAGAAGGCGCTCGCCGCCCATGCCGCAGGCTTGACCGACGTCATCCTCCCCGAGCGCAACCGCGGCGACCTGGACGACATCCCCGAGGAGGTGCGCAAGCAGATGAGCTTCCACCCCGTCATGACCGTCCAGGAGGTGCTCGACCGCGCACTGGAGCCCGCACGCGATGTCGCGCATCTCGCCTAGCCGCTGCAAGCCCGTCCCCGAGGAGGTCCGCCAGACCGCGGACCTCCTCGAGCGGCGCTGGCAGCTCTCCATCATCTACGCCGCCCTCTCCGGCGCGCTTCGCTTCAACGAGTTCGCCGAGGCCGTCGCCGGCATCTCCCCCCGGATGCTCTCCGAGCGCCTGCGCGACCTCGAGGGCGCCGGGCTCGTCGAGCGCACCGTCCTGCCCACCAGCCCTCCCACCGTCGAGTACCGGCTCACCGAGCGGGGGCGCAAGCTGCGGCCCATCATCGAGGCCATGCGCGCCTACGCGGGTGAGCCCGTCTAAGTCGCCCGCCGGCGAACGGCGAACGGCGAACGGCGGACGGCGCGGCCCCGTCAGGCTCTTGAGGCCTCTCAGCCCGTGATGCCGAACGGCGCGCGGGCCACCGGGCCAACCGCCGTCGCGATCAGCACGTAGCTGCCCGGCACCAGCTTCCTGCCAGCCAGACGACCCGAGAAGCGCAGCGCGTTCGCGCCCGCCTTACCCGCGCTCGTGAAGCTCCCCCGTAGAGTCATCCGGCGCGTGCAGCGCCTGCCGCCGCGTGCGCTCGCCTTGCGTCGCACGCAGGCCTTGCCCTGCATGACTCCCGGCACCAGTCGCTGCACCGTGAACGTCACCGTCGCCGGCCCCGCCAGCACGTAGCTCACCAGCGCGCCGCCTCGCCCGCCCCGGAGCACGCTCGGCCCCTTCCGCGCCGCGCGGAACGAGCCCGGCGAGAGCTTCAGGTGCGACACCCCCGCGGGGCGCAGCGGCCGATCGATCACGATCGGCGCCCGCCTCACCACTTCCGCCTGACCCGGAGACGGCGAGGAGACCGCCACGGCCACGCTCGACTGTCCCGTGATCCCCAGCACGTCCGTCACCGTCAGCGTCGCCGTGTGCGTGCCCGGCGTCGCGAAGGCGTGCGTCGCCTGCGCGCCGCTCGCCGCGCCACCGTCGTCGAACGACCACGCGTAGGCCACGATCGAGTCGCCCGCTTCCTGCACGCTTGACCCCGCCCCGTCGAACGCCACCGGCGCTCCCGTCTGCGCCCACGCCGCCGAGGCCGAGGCGCTCGCCAGCGGCGGGCGGCGCTGGTACTCGTAGGCGCCCACGTCCCGCTGCCCACCCGCGATCCGCGGCTGTCCCGCCGCGTCGAATTCGTATTCCCCCGCCTGCAGCGCGCCCGGCGAGCCCGCCCCCAGCAGCGCCGAGGTCGCCAGCAGGCGCCAGTCGCCGCCCGTCGCCACAGGGTTCACGAAGCCCGGCGGCGCCGACAGCAGGTGTTCGTCCGAGATCGTCGCCCCCGTCCCGCCTTTCACCGCCTTTTCCGCTTCGTAGTCCGTGTACTTCGTCGTCACCGCGCTCGACGTCCCCGCTTTCGAGTCCGTCGTCACGCTCAGCGGCCGGCCCACGCCCGCGATGATCGAGTTTTCCAGCGTCACGTTCGCCGCGTGTTTCGCTTCCGCGCTCGCCAGGACGCCGATCGCGCTCGTGTCCCCGTTCACGATCGTCATCTGGCTGAATTTGCCCACCGCGTTCGCCGAGTTCGCATCCAGGTAGATCCCGTAGCTCGGTTTGCCCCCCAGGTCGATCAGCGTGTCTTCCGCCGTCGGCCCGGAGGAGTAGGACAACAGGCCGTACTGCGTCGCCGCGATCCGGCAGCCGCGAATCAGCGGAAAGCCGCTGGCCTGGATCCCGTATTCGCCACCTTCCAGCGACGTGTTCGTCAGGATGCCCCCGCCCGCGGCGCTCACGTCCGTGGTCGCGCTACCAGCCGCCGGCGGCATCGCGATCGAGCCCGTCGTGAACTCACCGCCTTTCAGGTCCAGGCCCGTGCTCGACGTGCCCGCGTCCTGAGCCGCGATCCGCACCCCTCGCACCGTCCCCGCGCTCATCGACAGGCCCGTTACGTCTTCCGCCGCCGGCGCTTCCACCGTCAGGCCTTCCAGCGTCGTGCTCGCCACGCTCGTCAGGATCATCGTCGTGCGCGTGCTCACCGCCGCGCGCGCCAGCGTCGTCGACCCCGCGCCCGCGCCGTGGATCGCCACCGCGTCCGAGCCGCCGTAGGAGAAGCCTTCCGTGCGCGTGTAGCTGCCCGCGCCGATCGTCACTTCGTCCACCGCGCCGCCCGTGTTCGCGTGTTTTTCCGCGGCTTCGAACGCTTTCTGGACCGCGTTGCCGTTCGTGCCCTCTTCCGTGCCGCCCGCGACCACGCACGCCGGTTCGTTCACGCAGTAGACCGCCGCCGAAGACGACGAGGCCAGCGCGAGCATCGGGGCCAACGCAGCGATCGACGCCGCGCACGCAACCGGCGCACGCGGAAGCCCTCGCCACAGCTTCCCCCGAACCTGCATCGAGGATCATTCAAGCAGGGGGTTGCGACGGTTCGCTCTTACGCCCGCGAGCCCAGCGGCTCTGCCGCCGGCTCCAGGCCGCCCCGCCCCTCCCCCGGCGGACAGAGCTCCGAGCTCGCGCCCACCAGCTGCCCGCCCGGGCAGTTCTTCGCATGGAACTCCTCCTGCTGCTTCTGCGGGTTGCGAATCCCCACCGCGCCCACCAGCCCCCCAAGCGCCACCAGCGCCGCCGCGATCCCAAGGCCCACGTGGAAGCTGTGCAGCGAGGCCGCTTCCGCCGCCGCCCTCACCGTCCGCGCCTGCCCCGCCGGCATCCCGTGCAGGCTCGGCAGCCCCAGCGGCAGTCGCTTCGCTTCCGCCACCGCCGCCCTCGCCGCCCCGCCCAGCGCCACTCCCGCCAGGCGCTCATTCATCGAGGAAGCGAACGACGACGCCACCGCCGCCCCCACCGCCGCCGTCCCCAGCAGCCCCGCCACGCGCGCCACCGCGTTGTTCACCCCCGAGGCGATCCCCGCCTCGCGCTCCGAGCCCGCCAGCACCGCCGCCGTCAGTGGCGCCACCGTCATCGACAGGCCCAGCGCGAAGAGCAACAGCGGCGGCAGCACTTCCGAGAGGTAGTCCGCCTTCGTGCCCGTCATCTGGAACAGCAGCAGCCCCCCCGACCCCAGCAGCGGGCCCGCACCCATGAAGAAACGCGGGCCGTAGCGATCCGCCAGACCGCCGAAGCGCCGCGACAGGAAGAACATCACCACCGTCACCGGCAACGTCGCCAGGCCGCTCTTCAGCGGGCTGTAGCCGCCGATCTGCTGGAGGAACAGCACCAGGAAGAAGAACACGATCGACAGGCCCGCGTACATCGCCAGCGTCTCCACGTTCCCCGCCGAGAAGTTGCGCCTGCCGAACAGCACCAGCGGCAGCATCGGGTCCTTCGCCCGCGACTCGTACAGCAGGAACAGCCCCAGCAGCACGAAGCCCGCCACCAGCGGCAGGTACACAGCCGCGCTCGACCAGCCCAGCCGCGGCTGCTCGATCAGCGCGAACACCGGGCCGCCCAGGCCCAGCGCGCACAGCAGCGCCCCGAGGTAGTCCACGCGCCGCGCGCCGTCCCCCCGCGGCGGCAACGGTGGGATCGCCGCCAGGATCAGCCACACGCACGCCGCCGCCAGCGGCACGTTGATCACGAAGATCCAGCGCCACGACGCCAGCGCCAGCAGCTCGCCACCCGCCAGCGGGCCCAGCACCCCCGCGATCGCCCCCCAGGCCGTCCACGTGCCGATCGCCCCGCCGCGCTCCTGCGCCGGGAACGTGTTCACGATCACCGCCAGCGAGCTCGGCACCAGCAGCGCACCCGCGACCCCCTGTAGCCCCCGCGCCGCCACCAGCACGCCGATCGAAGGCGACAGCGCGCACGCCAGCGAGGCCACCCCGAAGCCCGAAACGCCGATCGCGAACACCTTCCGCTCGCCGTAGAGGTCGCCCAGCGAGCCTCCCACCAGGATCAGCGAGCCCAGCGTCAGCAGATAGCCGTTCACCACCCACTGCTGCGCCGCCAGCCCGCCCCCCAGCGCGCGCTGGATCGTCGGCAGCGCCACGTTCACCACCGTCCCGTCCAGCAGCGCGATCCCAGAGCCCAGGATGCACGCCACCAGCGTGATCCGCTTCACCATCGCCTCGCTCTCGAACCGCATCCCGTCACCGTAGCTCGACCGTCCGTCCACACGCCCGCCACACCCTCGTCTCGCGTGATCGAATACCGCAGACCGGTCGGTCGAGATCGTTCACAGCCTGGCAACTGGAATCAGACGAGGCAGGGCTAACTTCGATGCAGATGCAGGACGATCAGCAGCTCACCGTCAAACAGAAGGCGCGCACTTACTGGGTCGTCGAACGGGGGCGCGACGAGATCGCCGGCGGCCTCACGCGCCAGGCCGCCGAAGCCGAGCGCGAGCTCGTGCGACGGCTGCGCCGGCGCACCGCGCAGATGCGCTCCGTCGCCCCGCGGCGGCCTCGCGCTTCAAGCGTGCCCCCGCGCTGAGCCACAGCCGGCGGGTCGCGCGCCGCGGCTTGCGCACTGCTGGTCGTGCCCTGCGGCTCGCGCCCTAGAGCTCCGCGCGTTCCAGCAGCTCCGCCGCCGAGACCTCCAGCGCCATCGCCACCTTCACCAGCGTCTCGAGGCTCACGTTGAACTCGCCGCGCTCGATCGCCCCGTAGTAGGAGCGATCGATCTCCGCGCGCTTCGCCAGCGCTTCCTGGGCCAGGCCGCGCTCCGCGCGCAGCGCACGCGCCGCGGCGCCCAGCGCTACGTTTGCGGTCGACTTCGGCTTCTTCGGCGACATCGGCGTGCGATCGATCTCCCTAGCTTGCGGTGCATTCCCCCACGGCGTATGCTTCCCAGGCTGTGCTGACGATTGTCTGCAACATTACGCTGCCTGGTAGCGGAAGGGGGGCGCGGTGCGAGCGCTCGAACTGATCGCCGTCCTGCTCGCCGCGCCCGGCGCCCTCGTCGCGCTCGCCAAACTGCGCTCCCGCCGGAGGCCGCCGCGGCGCCGCCGCCGATCGCCCGGGCCGCGCCGCCCGTCGCTGAGGCGGCAGGCCGAACTCGACATCCGCCTGCGCGTGCGCCTGTCGCGCGGCGACGGGTCTCGCCAGCCGGGGACCGGAGGCGCGGGCGCCGGGGGCACGGAGGCTGGGCGCGCGGAGGCCGAGCGCGCGGGCGCCGGTCGCGCGGGCGCCAGGCGGGATCGAGCCCGGCCCGAGCCCGGGACCGACGTCGCGCAGCCGCCCGCTTGGGATACTCCCGCCCAGCTCGACCGCCGCGCCGCGCGCCGCCCGGCGAGCCGCCACCGATCCCCCGCCTCCGGAGGGCAGCGCACTTGAGCCAGCACGTCTTCCATCTCGGCGCCACCGCGCCCCAGCTCGCGACCCCCTTCGGCGCCCGCACCGCCATGCGCAGCGACGACTTCCCCATCCTCGATCGCCTCTCGCTCGCGCGGCTGACCATCGAGCCCCGCGGCTTTCGCGAGCCCCACTGGCACGCCAACGCCAACGAGCTCGGCTACTGCCTCCGCGGCAGGCTGCTCGTCACCGTCTTCGCCGACCCCAACCGGCACGCCAGCTTCACCATCTCCGCCGGGGAGATGTTCTTCGTGCCCTCCGGCGCCCTGCACGCCATCGAGAACGTCGGCCCCGACCAGGCCGAGCTGATCATCGCCTTCTCCCACGAGCAGCCGCAGGACTTCGGCCTCTCCGGCTCCGTCTCCATGCTCACCGCGAACGTCGTCGGCAACACGCTGGGCCTCGCCGCCGGCCAGCTCGCCGGCCTGCGGAAAGGGACCGACGACATCTTCGCCGGCCAGGTCGACGGCCCGCCCGAGCTGGATCCGGCCGCCGGCTATCCCGACGACCTCAAGCTCGACCTCGAGGGCCTCGCCCCGCGGATCGACAACCAGTACGGCGTCCTCAAGACCGCCCGCCTCGACACCTGGCCCGCACTCGACCAGCTCGCCATGTACTCGCTGCGGATCACCGGCAAGGGCATGCGCGAGCCCCACTGGCACCCCGTCACCGCCGAGCTCGGCTACCTGCACGCCGGCCGCGCGCGGATGACCGTCAGAAGCGACGACGGGTCCGTCGACACCTACGAGCTCGGGCCCGGCGACGCCTACTTCATCCCGCGCGCTTTCCCGCACCACATCGAGAACCTCGCCGACCACGAGGAGGCGCACTTCCTGATCTTCTTCGACCAGCCCGAGGTGCACGACATCGGCTACACCGGGAGCGCCGGGGCGCTGGCTCGCCGGGTGCTCGCGCCCACGCTTGGGCTCAGCGCCGCGGAGCTGCCCGAGCTGCCGGAGATGCCCGCCGACCTGCTGATCGTCGAGAAGCGGAACCCTGTCGATCCCTGAGGATCAATTACGCGGATCTTCAGTGCGGCGGGTAGCACTTCGCGGATGCGGATCCTGCTCGCAGCGCTCCTGTCGGCACTCGCGCTGGCCAGCGGTTGTGGAGGCAAATCGACCGCCACCACCACGGGCCACCATCACCACCACGGGCATCCCGAGAAGCAGAACTACTGACGGGCCGCCCGCTTGGCGGGATGGCTCGGTTTGCCTTGCTGGACCCTGCGCTCCCCCCCTGGGCGATGCAGGAACTGCCGACAAGTCGGGACGAACGGTTTAGGTTGGCTTGGCTATGCGGTTTTCAGCGTCCCTGCGATCTTGTTGCGGTCCCGAATCACGAGGCGTCCCGCGCACTTTCACCGAGCAGCGCCGTGGCCCAGCGGCAAGCGCTCTCGGCGGCGGCGACTGCGGCCGCACGATCGAGCGTCGTCGTCGGCTCGTCGTAGCGCAACGCGACCGCCCAAGGCGTCAGCCAATCGACGCCAGCAAGCTCATCGGGAAGCGGCGCGCCTGCAGCGGCCTGTTCGCTGAGCCGTTCGAGGTCGTGCGTGCGCGGCAGTTCGGCCTCGCTGAGCACGATCGCCGTCTTGATTGCCTTCTCCACCGCCTGCTGCGCGTGAAAGCCCACAGCGCCGTCTGCAACATCGCTGGCGTCGGCGAGCACGCGGCAAGCCTGCAAGTCCGATTCGGCGAGCCGGAGCAGCATCTCGGCATACTCGACGTGCTCAGGACTCGGCGACAACGCGACCCTCGCGCAGCGCGCGCTCGACCATCGTGCCCCGAACCTTCGCGCGCCGCTGAGCAAGCGCCTCGTCCAAGACGATCACGTCCACCGGAGCGCCGAAACCCCGCAGTGCGCGCCTCAGCCGAACGGACTCGGCAGCACGATCGCCAACCTCGCGCTCGATCACGAGGAAGTCGAGATCGCTTCCATCCCGCGCATCCCCGCGAGCGTGCGAGCCGAACAGGATCACTCGCGCAGGCGACGCCGCCGCGTCGAGCAGCGCACGACCGGCGCGCTCGATCAACTCCTCGGCGGCAACGCTACTCATCAGCGGAGCGTACTCGCCAGCGTACCCGCGATGGGTTCGAGACGGCCACTCGGCCCCCGGGGTGGATCGGACGCGTTCCCGCTGCGCGGCATCGCGGACGCGCTGGGCGACGACGACGAGTGAGTTGCGCTCCCGCTGCGCGCGTTGCTGCAGCTCGGGCAGGATCGAATAGATCGTGTCGTGGCTTTCGATCTTCCCCATGAGCCACACACGGCCGCTCTCTTCGCTGGCCTCGCCACCGGGGAACTCGATCGCATAGACCTCATGGGTTGGGATCTCGTCATTGCGGTCGGCTATCGAGAGCCAGGAGACGCGCCAGCGCGTGGTAAGCCAGCGTCGCAGCGGATTCTCCAGCCGCCAATTGAACCCGTAATCCCCACCGCCAGCGCCCACGCGGCCGTCCGCTCGCCAGAGCATGCGGCGGCGGTCGCCGTGCACGAATGCCTCAACGCTCGCGAACTCGTGGACACCGCGCGGTCGTATCGGCGCGCTGCGCATGGCCTCAACCGTGCAGGCGTATCCGCGCCCGTACTCGAGCTCTGCGTCTACGGCGTCTCGCGCTGCGCAGAGCTGGATCGAGATGAACCGCTGGGCTCGTTCGGCGAGAGCGATCTGCCGCTCGCAGTCGTCGAACTCGTTCTGCGGCTGCGCTAAGTGCAACCCGCTTGCGACGGCGCGTCCTACCCAACCCCCCGCGCCACCTCTCCGCTTCCCGGCGGTCCGTTCGATTTCGCCAGCAAGGTCGGCTCGCTTCTGCTGCAGCGTCCAATGCGCGAGTTCTGCTTCGCGGAGGTTCTCGGTCACGCCGCGCTCGAAGGCGACGAGCGAATCGAACCAGCTGCGCAGCGGCTGGAAAGACACGCCGCGCGTCCAGGGCTCAAACGCCGGCAGTGTGGGTAGCAGTGGGCCGAGCGTGCCTTCTCTGCGTCCCTGCTGCAGGCCGCGTTGGTAGACCTCGTCGAGTTCTTCCTCGGACGCTTTCAACACATGTACTCCTGCGCGCGTACCCTAACTGTTGTGGCTCGTAATGATGCACCTGGGCCGTCGGAGTTCGTGTACATCTCCGAGCGAAAGTTGCTCGCGCTGGCTCGGGCACGGGGCATATCGACGGCGTGGTTCGAGCGACACGTCGCGGTGGAAGGCAGTGGACGATTCTCCCTCCCACTTGCGCCCGGCACGGGAATCTCCGCGCGGGCGACTGCGGACGTGAAGCGCGTGCAGCCCGACCAACACGAGCAGGCGATCGAGCACCTGCTCGACAAGGTCGCCCGCGAGCTGGACCGCGAGGGTGTCGCTCACCTGGACGCCGGGACGGGGGTGGTCACGGAGGGCAGCTGGTTTCGTTTTCACCGGCGCTTGCGTTTCGGCGTGTCGAGCGGCGAATACGATCCCGACCTTCGTTCGCTCGTCCTCGTCGACCGCGAGGCCGTGGAGGAATACAGTCTGGCCCCCGGCCTGCTCATGTTCGGCTCCCCCGAGCATCTTCGTCCGCCCTACCGGACACCGCAGCTCGACAGGAGCCCGGGTCAGCGATCGGGTTCATCGACGGGCACCTTGTTCCGCTGGCTGCAAACGACGCGCAGGTCTCTCGAAGCCGACGCGCGGGCGGATCTCAACGAGCTCCGGGACGGTCTTTCGCTGGAAGCGCCAGACTCAGCGCACATGATGTATGGCGTGTTCGCACGCAGCGACTGGATGGAAAATCCTGGTCTTCCACGGCTCATTGATCGCCGCCCCTGCGAAGGACTCGCCGAAGTTTCGCTAATCGCTGCCGACGATCATCGCATCACCGTAATGGCGACCCCGCTCTACGTGCGCGTCCGCCAGCTCGCGACGTCGAATGCAGCGATCGAGGAAAGCCGCAGATCGCTGCGCAGCTTGCTGCTGCGGATCAGCCGGGGTCGCGTGGCCAAATAGTGCCAGTGACCTGCTGGAGATCGGTCTGCTGGACATCGACGCCGACGATGCCGTGATCGTGCACGCGATGCGTGCTCGGCCTCAATACCTGCCTCACCGATGACCGGAGCTAAAGACATACACACCGAAGAGGAGATTCAGCGAGCAGCGAAGCTCGTAGAGAAGTTCGACCCGTCTGGCGCCCAGATGGACGACACGACCGACCTGCGCACGCTCGCGGAGGTCGTCGACACAGTGAGCGCCGGTGAGGATCGCATTCGTGAGCTGGTAGCACTTGCACGCGCCAACGGTCGGTCGTGGGGCGAAATTGGCATTGCGCTTGGCGTATCTCGCCAGGCGGCGCGCGAGCGGTTCACTGAGAAGATCCGCCCGTAGGTTCAACCGTGGTCAAGACGACGATCTATCTGCCGACGATCTTCATCGGGAGATTAAGCAGGCGGCGAGGGAGCGTTGGCACCAGCGAGGTCGAACTGATTCGCACGGCTGTCCGCCACGAGCTTCTTGGCACTCCACCACCCAGCGTGCCCACCGGCGTGCTCGTCTACTCGCAGCGCCGGGTAAGCTCGACAATTCCGTCTACCCCGATGGCTGCCTCGACAAGCTCCGCGCCGAGTGGCGCAACTGATGCCTCTGATGCGAGCGTTCGATCACGCTGGGCGCAGTTCGCGACCGCATCATGAGCTCGCAGCCGCGGCCCTAGCGCCGAGAGATAACTGTGGCCTACCCAACCCAGCGGCTATTTGGCTTAGCGTCCAGAACCCTTGCGATGAACTGACCGCGTGACTGAGTTGGCGCCGTAAATTCCTCCCACACGCTCGGGGGACAGGCGGAATAGCTCCACTCCACACCATCGGGAAACCGCACCAGGATCGTCTCCAGCTCGGGCAAATATGCCTCGGCCACAACGCGTTCGGATCCTACGACTGGACTCCACTCAATCATCAGGTTCCATCATACGAACCTCGCCATGCTGCGACCGCCGGTGCGAGATCGGGCACGGTGGCTTTCAACCTCCACGATGCGAGGCTCGGATCTTCGGCCAAGGGCATGGGTTCCGGACGATCGACAAGGACGCGGGCTGGGAGCACGACTGCCTCCCCTGTAACGACCGCCTCACCCGTTCGCAGCGATGGCAAGATGTCCGCTAGTCCTGCCACCGTATCCGGCAGTGCAGCGCGGATCCTCGCCTGATCCGCAGAGTTGGAGAGTCGCAGCGCGATCAAGCTTCCACATTGCGCCAGTGCGGTCTCTGGCAACTCGGACGGACGCTGCGTGATAAGCAGCAGGCCTACGCCGTACTTGCGTCCCTCGCGCGCAATTCTATTTGCCGCGTGAGCTGCCATGACTGCGGCTTCAGAACCGAGATAGCGGTGAGCCTCCTCAAGTGCAACTAGGACTGGCCGAGGCCGTCCAATTCCTATGCCATCGGCTGGCGTGCGGACAGCCGCCTCAAAGATAAGGTTCAACACAACGCCGATCGCTAGCTCGCTAGCGCGGGAGGGGACGCCACTGAAGTTGAGTATCGATACTGGCTTCGTGTCCCCCAGCCAGCTAGCCATGACTCCGACCAGGGGATCAGTGCCTGAGGCATCCGCTGCTGGCTCCTGGAAAAACCGCAAACGCGGATCCAGCAAGCCGCGTCGAAGTAGCTCAGGCAGGCTTCCGTGGGTGCCGTACATTGGTCCCTTGAATGGTGCGGCACCGCCTTGGCCGTAAGATGCGAATCGCGTCGGCGTGAGAGTCGCAGGATTGCCGAGCTTCTCCTCGCAGACCGTATCTGCTTGCTTGGACTCCATCCGGGTTTCATTGTTCTCATAGTCGAGCTGATGCCAGATCGGCCGTAGATCGAACGGCACCGGCGTATCCGCGGTCACGGCCGAGGGATCAAGTTCGAGCCACGTCGCGCTGGTGACAAAATCGCGTCGCGCCTGCGTGATCAACTCCTCGAAACGACTCCTTGTGGTCGGACCTCCACGTGCCCCTGCAAACACGTCGAGGATGTCCACGGCGGGCAGCGCCCAATATGGAACGCGGAGACGGCCATGCCCATTAGCCGAAAGAACGGACAGAACCGAAGCGTCCTCTCCTAGGGCATTCGCATACTCGCCATGAGGGTCGATCACGACGATGTTCGCCGCAGGCCAACCACCGCGTGCGAAGCGTTGCAGAATGCTCGCGACAGCACTGGTCTTGCCTGCCCCCGTCGAACCCACAACGGCAGCATGACGGATCACAAATCGCCCAGCTTGAAGACAGAGCGGCACATCCTCGGCCGCCGCGAGTCGACCAAGCCGCAGGTGATCTTTGCCATCCGGCGGAAAGACGGCGAGTAGATCCTCGGGTGTGGCGAAATGCACCGGGTCATCAAGACCCGGGTAAGACCCCACGCCTCGCTGAAATTTGCGGGTCGCGAGGTCGATCTGCCCAAGAAGCTGTACCTGCAGCCAGCGCTCGCCGGTTTGTATTACGTCCATAGGCGCCTGAACGCCAGCCAGCTCAGATATCCCGAGTAGGGACACCTGACCCAGGAGGTCAACCAAGCCTTGAGGAAACCGCACGAGAGAGCCGATCTGGCCTATCGGTTGTAGTCGACCGCGGAAGATCGGCGCGACTCCAGCCAGATCGGTGTCCAGGGCGACGGTGATCTGAGCTCCGAGCACATGGCGAACAACCCCTATTCGAGTTGGATCGCGATCAGACATTTTCTTCAGTGCTGCCGCCCAGTAGCTCCCCCCGATGTGGCGAACTCCGCGCAAGGAAGCTGGCGAGCCTTCCAAAGTCACCAAGTCCGAAGGCATCATCCATCCATAAATCAGGGGGCACATCCGCCGAGGCACTCCAGCCCTCGCACAATCCCCCGATAACCGCCTCTTTGCTGCCGAGCGCTTGTAGATTTGGCGTTGAAGTCGCCTTCTCACGAAGCACAGTCGGTATGTCTCGGTGGCAGAGCGCAATGAACTCCGACCGTGGCCTGCGCTGCGCTGCATCAAAGATCATCTCGTTGAGGTGTTGGTCAGTAAAGGAATAGCCGGTAATAAGCATCAGAGTCTCCCGATGCTGCATCGACCGTCGAAAGCGATCCTGTAGCACTACGAACGGAACCCTCCGAGACTCGTCGTACTTAGTGTCCGACGGATAGATGGCGGCTGGATGCTGATCGGGAACAGGCGACCCGCGGCGCACCACTTCGGACTCCTCCCAGGCCCAGTGGACCGAACCGTGCAGCTTCCAGAGGCGCACGAGAAACGCGGGAAGGCCCTCTGGGGAATTTGGTTCCGCCTCTACTAGCTCAGTCCGAAATCGGGCGCGTAGCGATCCCGAGAAGCCATCGAAGTACGGAACTCCTAGCCTCTCAAGTGCAGTCTCGAGTAACAGGTCGTAATTGACACTAAAAAGCTCAAGTGGAAGAAGATAATCGGCCTGGGCTGCCCACGCTGCCAACCGGAGCATCGGTCCCGCGTCGGCACGGTTGACGTCGAGAGCGGACACGATGTGCCGACATGCCGAGTGATCAAGGGCCGTGGCCTTCTTGGCCGTTAAGCCATCGATTTTCCCCCTGCTTCCTTCGAGAAGGACAGCTATCCGTCGCAACCGACTGAGCGCCTGCTCAAGGTTCCGCCCGCCGGCCAATTGTGTCTGGAATGCCGCCTTCTCTTGAGCACCTAGCGATTTGAGCACTTTCGTCTGGAGTTCAGAAACGTCCGGAAGACCGCAGGCCCGCGACGCACCTGCTCCTAGAAGCACACATACGTGCCGCGAGCGGGGCGCAAGCTTTGCGCTCAACTCAGTCGCAAACAACCCGACGTCATGCTGTGGCACGTCGAGCAGACTAGGGCATTAGCAATATCGACAGCTGCGAGAGTTCAAGCAACGTGAAATGCTGTTATAGGCATACGCGCCCAGGAAGTCGCGACGTACGACAAAGCCATGAGGCGGGTGCGGCATGCCTCCAGGGGGACCGCCAAAGCGCTGCGCTCGGCATGACTATCCAAGCCGGTCGCAAGATCGCAAGAGGGACCGCAAACGGCCTGCTGCGGTCCCTCTGCGGTCCCAATCCCCGCGAACATCCTCGAACCTCTGCGAACAAAGCCCCTACGACTCTCGGGGTTTCGCGGCTTTTCGCCTCCGTTCGCGAATCTTCGGAGTTCTTGAACCGGCAACTTTTATCGGGACGGCCGGATTCGAACCGGCGACCCCCTGCTCCCAAAGCAGGTGCGCTACCAGGCTGCGCCACGTCCCGCGTGGCCTGCGATTTTACCGCCAGCTCTCCCGCGCACGGTGCATCCATCCCTGCATCCGTGCCCGCAGCAGCGAGTCTTCCACCGCGACCGTCAGCAGCCCGTGCGGCGCGCCCGCGCCCCCGTCGGCCCCGCGCGGGCCCTTCCCGCCACCGCCACCGCTACCGCCGCCGCCCGCCGCGCCAACGGACTTCGCTGTGCGGCGCGCCGCACGGATCGCCCGCGGCTCCGCCCCGACGGCGTCGCCCCAGAAGTCGCGCAGCTCCCGCAGGCTCTGACCGGGGCGGTACTGCAACGACAGGAACGGCGCCTTGTCCGTCAGCCGGCGCAGCCAGCGGCTCACCAGCCGCATCACCGCCGGATCGGAGTTCGTCAGCGCGACCCGCGTGCGGTCGCGCTGCTCGCCCTGGACCAGGTAGATGCAGACGAAGTCACGGAACGTCGGCTGCGAGGCCAGCTCCTCGAAGCTCTCAAGGCCCTCCTCGTAGGCGTCGCTGCTGCTGAGGCCATCGCCGGGCCGGCGTCCGTCGCGGCCCTCGCCGGCGACCGGATCGCCGCCCTCGGCCCGCCTGCCGTGGCCCGTGGCCCTGCGTGCGTCCCCGCGGGCGGTCCCGTGGGCGGTCCCACGTGCCTCCTGCCCGTTGTCGCCCTCATGGCCACGAGGGCGGTCATCGGCCTCGCGCCCTTCCTCGCCACGCCGCAGCGGCAGATCGCGCACCCAGTAGTAGATCGTGCTGCGCGGCAGGGCCAGCCGCGCCGCCAGCTCGTCGACCGTCAGCTGCTGCTCGACGCGCAGCGAGCGGGCCATCTGCCGGAGGTATCGCGAGTGCGCCATACGAACATATGTTCGCATAATTCCATCCCCGGCGCGCCGCGCCCTTCCAGACCCCGAATTTGGCTCCACCAGTGGCTTTGCGGGGTCATCTGCAGGGTAATCGAGAGTCACCACCCAAGCCACTGGTAGCCTCCGCGCCGCGATGGCAGAGATCCAACCGCTCCGAGCCCTCCACTACGACCCCGCGATCGCGGGGCCGCTCGCCGACGTGGTGGCGCCCCCCTACGACGTGATCGACTCCGAGCAGCGCGCCACGCTCCTGTCGCGCTCGCCGTTCAACGTCGTCGCCGTCGACCTGCCCCAGGGCGCGCCCGACCCCTACGAGGCGGCGCGCGAGCAGTTCGAGAGCTGGCAGCGCGAGGGCGCCGTCGTCCGCGACGAGCAGCCCGCCCTCTGGGCGCACACCCAGGAGTACACGGGACCGGACGGCCAGCGGCGCACGCGCCGCGGCTTCTTCTGCCGCGTGAGGATCGAGGGCTACGGTCCGGGACGCGTGCGCCCGCACGAGCGCACGCACCCCGGCCCAAAGGAGGACCGACTGCGTCTCACGCGCGCGACGCGCGCGAACATCTCGCCGATCTTCTCGCTGTTCTCGGACCCCGGGAACGCCGCGTGGGCCGCGCTCACGCCGGCGACCGAGCAGGCACCGTTCGGCGAAGTGACCGACGGCGACGGCACGGTCCACCGGCTCTGGCGCGTGGCGGACCCGGAGGCGATCGCCACGGTGCAGGCCGCGACCCGCGACGCGGAGCTGCTGATCGCCGACGGCCACCACCGCTACGAGACGATGCAGGCCTACGCCGAAGAGGTCGAGGCGAACGGCACCCCGCCGAACGACGAGCACCGCTACATCCTGATGTGCCTCGTCGCGCTCGAGGACCCCGGGCTGACGGTCTTCCCGACCCACCGTCTCGTGAACAAGCTCGACGAGACCAGGCGCGAGGCACTGGCGCAGGCGCTGGAGCGCGACTTCGAGATGCGCGAGGTGCCCGTGGACGAGGTCGCGCCCGAGCCGGGCGACGGCCCGCTGCAACTCGGCTACGTCAGCCACGAGGACGATCGCGTCTACCGCCTGCAGCTGAAGGACCAGCGCATCGCCGACGAGGCGCTGGCGGGTCACTCCGAGGCCTACCGGCACCTCGACACCGGCATCCTGGAGACATTGCTGCTGAAGGGCGCGCTTGGCCTCAGCGACGACGACATCTCGCACTTCAACGGCCTGTTCTACGCGCGCAGCACCGAGGAGGCTTTGCGGGTCGTGCGGGCGGGCGAGTACGACGCCGCGTTCCTGATGCGTCCGACACCCGTCGAGCAGGTTCGCGACGTTGCGGCTGAGGGCGAGAACATGCCACCGAAGTCGACCTTCTTCTTCCCTAAGCTGCTGACTGGACTGCTGTTCAACCCCCTTTCGTAGTCGGGCTCGCGCAGTACGATGTAAGAAAGGGTTCTCTGGGGGTCTCGAAAGGAGCGAAATGGGTGGATCGGACGGGCCGAGGCGGATGAAGGTCACCGCACGCCGCGACGGAGGCGGCTTCAGGCACACCCTGAGCGCCGGCGACCACGAGCTGACAGTCGACGAGCCGGTCGAATCCGGCGGCCAGGATGCCGGGCCGAGTCCCCAGGAGCTGCTGGCTGTAAGCCTCGCCTCCTGCACGGCGATCACGATGGAGATGTACGCAGCGCGCAAGGGCTGGGACGTGGGCCACGTGGAGGTCGACGTCGAGTACAGCCCCGCCGAACGCGGTTGCCCGACGAAGTTCGAGCTTGTGACCCGCCTGCCGGACAACCTCCCGGAGGATCAGGTCGAACGGCTGCGCGTGATCGCCGCGAAGTGCCCGGTGCACCGGGTGCTCGAAGGAGAGGTCATGTTCCTGGAGCGCGTCGAGCGCGTCCACATGGCGGCCTGAGGCGGCGGCCACCCCCGCAGGCCCCAGGCCGCACGCTTGCCCGAAGGCAAACCCGACCCGAGCTGGTTTCGCGCGAAGGACCCCGCGGATCAGATCGCGGCCGCGGTGCTGGTCCCGCTGTACCTCCCGGCGGAGTCGGCGACCCCCTCGGTGGTGCTGACCAGGCGCCGCGCGGACCTGCGCCGGCACGCTGGCGAGATCTCCTTTCCGGGCGGCCGGCGTGACGAGGATGACGCAGATCTGCGCGAGACGGCGCTGCGCGAGGCCGAAGAGGAGATCGGGCTGCCCCGCGAGCTGGTGGACCCGCTCGGCGAGCTGCCGCAGATCTCGACGTTCGCGACGAACTACCTGATCCACCCGTTCGTCGGCCTGATCCCGCCGGGGCAGGACTGGCGCGCCTCGCCGCGCGAGGTCGACGCCGTGCTGGAGCTGCCGCTCCAGGAGATCCGCGCGAGCCGCACGCGCACCGAGATCGAACGGCGCGGCTTCACCTTCGAGGTGGACGCTTACATCCTCGGCGGGCACCTGATCTGGGGCGCCACCTTCCGCATCCTGGAGGACCTGCTGGCGGAGCTGCAGGCGGGCGCCTTCGACGACGCTCGCCTCGCTCTCGACTGACCTGGGCACGAGCCGCGCCGGCGCGCGGCTCGGCCCGGTCACGCGGCCGGGCGCTAGCTCGGCTGCGGCACGATCCGGATGTAGGGCTTCGGCTCCTCCCACCCGTCGGGGTAGGCCTCTTTGGCCTGGTCGTTGGAGACGGAGCCGGCGATGATGACCTTCTCGCCCTGCTTCCAGTTCACGGGCGTGGCGACCTTGTGCTTGGCGGTGAGCTGGAGCGAGTCGACGACGCGCAGCACCTCGTCGAAGTTGCGCCCGGTCGTCATCGGGTAGACGAGGATCAGTTTCAGCGTCTTGTCCGGCGCGATCACGAACACGTTGCGCACGGTCTGGTTGTCGACCGGCGTGCGGTCGGAGACCTCGCCGGAAGCGTCGGCGGGGAGCATCCCGTAGAGCTTCGAGATCTTCAGGTCGGGGTCGCCGATGATCGGGTAGTTCGGAGCGGTCCCCTGGGTCTCCTCGATGTCCTTCGCCCACGCCTCGTGATTCTCGAGCGCGTCGACCGACAGGCCGATGATCTTCACGTTGCGCGAGTCGAAGTCGGGCTTGGCCTTCGCCATGTAGCCCAGCTCGGTCGTGCACACGGGGGTGAAGTCCTTGGGGTGTGAGAACAGCACGGCCCAGGAGTCGCCGATCCAGTCGTGGAATTTGATCGGACCCTCGGTCGTGTCGGCCTCGAAGTCGGGGACGACGTCCCCAATTTTCAGCGTCATTGGATGTCTTCCTTTCTCGGCGGGTGGCCCCTTCCGGGCGGCCATCTGGGCTTCCTGGAGCGGTTGAGCTACCCGCGTGAGTAAATCCCGATCGACTTTCAGGAGTTATCTATCAGGATAGCGGAAGGGCCGTCGGCGCCGGCCCCGGCGGCAGCCCGGCGGGAAAGCTCCTGGATGACCCCTCCACCAGGAAGCAACGCGCCTCCACGCGGGAAGCAACGCCGTCCTTTCCGCCGGAATCAGGTCTCGGGCGTCCAGCCGGACAGCTCCGACCAGACACCGGCGCCTTCGCCGGCGCCGGAGCCGCCCGGCTCCGCGCCCGACCGCTCGGAGCGCGCGGAGGAGCCGTGCCACATGGCGCCGCCCGCGATGCAGGCGCATCCCAGCAGCGCGAGCCAGGCCCCCTCGCGCAGCGAGAGCGCGACATAGTCGCCGGCGGGCGAAGGCGGCGAGACCATCCGGAAGACGACGCAGGCGGCGCCGATCAGGCCCAGCAGTGCGAGCGGGCCACGATTCGCCTCGGAAGCCGCGGAGTCTGGGCCGACGAGCGCGAGCAGCGCGATCAGAACCGACAGCCCGGCGATGATCAGCAGCACGACGTTCAGCGTGCTCAGCGCCTGATGCGCGCTGAGCGAGGTGAATTCATGCCCGACGAGCGCCCCGAAGGTCGAGTGCAGCCCGCCCAGAAGGCTCTGTAGCGCGGCGTTGCCGTACTGCTGGCCGAACTGTTCCTGGACCTGCTGGACCGTCGCGAGGCCATGGGCGGTGAAGCTGACCCCGTACCACGGCAGGAACACCGCCACGGCCAGCAGCCCGGCGCCCAGCGCCGCGACGAGCGCCCCGTACGTCGGGCGCGACTCCCCCGATCCGTTGACCCCCATGATGGACCGCATCGGCCATCCGGCGATGGGGCTTGACAGTTGGGCGCGGAATTAGACGGACACCGCCGTGACCCCAGCTCCGCAGCCGGGCCACGGCGCCTCGCCCACCACGAGCGCCCGGCTCAGCCGCCGAGCAGCGAGCGCACGGCGCCCTCGGCCTCGGCGACCCATGCATCGCCGTCGCCGTCGCCGTCACCGTGCCCTCCGTCTCCTCCGCCCTCCCCGTGCCCCCCGTCCCCGCCCGCCCGCAGCACCACGGCAGGGATTGCGTTCAGCTCGGTCAGCGAGCGAAACGACCGCTCCCCCGCGACAAGCGCCTCCTCCGGCATGCGCCCCGGCGTGGCGTCGTAGATCACCCCGCGCACGGTGGTGTCGATCGCCTGCGTCAGGAAGAACTCCAGGCGCGAGGCGTGCAGCGCGGCGACCTGCTCGGGATCGCCGTGGGCGCCGGCGAGCATCCAGCAGGCGATGGCGACGCGGTCGAGCGAGCCGCGGAGCGTGGCGAGCCGGTCGGGGGTGCCGATCCAGCACTCGGCGCCGGCCTCCTCGATCGCGGCGCGCCCGGCCTCGGTGCGGGTGGTGATCCGCACGGCGTGGCCATCTGCGACGAGCCGGCGCGCGAGCCGGCGGCCGGGGCAGCCGCCGCCGACGATCAGAATCCGGGCCACGGCGGGGCATCTTAGGGAGCCTGTCCACGGCTTTCGGGGGAGCCGGCCCGCGGCGCCCGGGAGAGCCGGCCGGCGTCGTCCGGGGAGCTGGCCGGCGGCGTCGCCTATGATCGCGCGGACCCCGAAGGACAGACGATGGCAGACGACTCAAACACACCGACGAGCGACGACGTGGTGACGATGGAGAAGATCGTGGCGCTGTGCAAGCGCCGCGGCTTCGTCTTCCCCTCCTCGGAGATCTACGGGGGCGTGGGCTCGACGTACGACTTCGGCCACTACGGCGTGCTGCTGAAGGCGAACGTGAAGAACGAGTGGTGGCGGGCGATGATCACGGAGCGCGACGACATCGTGGCGCTTGACTCGGCGATCCTCCAGCACCCGCGGGTATGGGAGGCCTCGGGCCACCTGGAGGGCTTCACGGACCCGCTGGTGGACTGCAAGACGTGCGGCAAGCGCTACCGCGCGGACCATCTGCAGGAGCTTGAGTGCGGGCGCAAACCCTCCAAGCACCCGGGCGAGGCGGAGGAGTGCGAGCTGACCGACGCGCGCGACTTCAACCTGATGTTCGAGACGACGATCGGCCCGGTGAAGGAGTCGGGGTCGGTGGCCTACCTGCGGCCGGAGACGGCGCAGGGGATCTTCATCAACTTCAAGAACGTGCTCCAGTTCGCGCGCAAGAAGCCGCCGTTCGGGATCGCGCAGGTGGGGAAGTCGTTCCGCAACGAGATCACCCCCGGCAACTTCATCTTCCGTACGCGCGAGTTCGAGCAGATGGAGATGGAGTTCTTCGTGCCGCCGGAGGAAGCCCGGCACTGGTTCGAGCACTGGCTCACAGAGCGGGAGCTGTGGTACACGAACCTCGGCATCCGCCCGGACCACCTGCGACTGCGCGCGCATGACCAGGACGAGCTGGCGCACTACTCCTCGGGCACGAGCGACGTCGAATACCTGTTCCCGATCGGCTGGTCCGAGCTGGAGGGCATCGCGAACCGCGGCGACTTCGACCTCAGCCGCCATGCGGAGTTCTCGGGCGAGAAGCTCGAGTACTTCGACCAGCAGAGCGGCCAGCGCTACGTCCCCCACGTGATCGAGCCGGCGGCCGGAGCCGACCGGGCGACGCTGGCCTTCCTGGTGGACGCCTACGACGAGGAAGTCGTCTCGGGCGAGGGCGCCGGGGACGGTGAGCTGCGGACGGTGCTGCGCCTGCACCCGCGCCTTGCGCCGGTGAAGGCGGCGGTGCTGCCGCTGCTTCGCAAGGAAGGCCAGCCGGAGCTGGCGGAGGAGGTGCACCGCGCGGTGCGCGCGGTGGTGCAGGCCGAGTACGACGAGGGCGGCTCGATCGGCAAGCGCTACCGGCGCCAGGACGAGATCGGGACGCCGTACTGCCTGACGGTGGACCACCAGAGCGTCGCCGACCGCACGGTGACGCTGAGGGACCGCGACTCGCTGGAGCAGGAGCGGATTCCGATCGAGGGGATCGCAGAGGAGATCGAGCGGCGCGTGACGGCGCCGTGGAAAACGCCAAAGCTCGGCTGAGAGGAGCAGGACCAGGATGGACTTCGCATTGACCGACGAGCAGCGCCTGATCAAGGAGACGGCCCGCGACTTCACCGACAACGAGATCGTCTTGCAGTCGCGCGAAAACGCGCGCAACCACCACTTCGACCTGGAGCTGGTGAAGAAGGTGGCGGACCAGGGCTACCTCGGCGCGATCGTCCCGGCGGAGTACGGCGGCGCGGGCCTTGACTACCTGTCCTACGGCCTGATCGTGGAGGAAATCGGCCGCGGCGACTCGGCGATCCGCACGGTGATCTCGGTGCAGACGTCGCTGGTCTGCTCGGGGATCCTGAAGTGGGGCACGGAGGAGCAGAAGCAGAAGTACCTGCCGAAGCTGTGCTCGGGCGAGTGGCTGGGCTGCTTCGGGCTGACCGAGCCGGACACGGGCTCGGACGCGGCGAACCAGAAGACCCGCGCGAGGAAGACGGAGAACGGCTGGGTGCTGAACGGCTCGAAGATGTGGATCTCGATGGCGAACCACGCGAAGGTGGCGCTGATCTTCGCCCAGACGGACCCGGAGAAGGGCCACAAGGGGATCGCCTGCTTCGTCGTGGACACCGACCAGCCGGGCTTCAAACCGCAGACGATCGAGCACAAGATGGGGCTGCACGCCTCGGACACGGGCTCGATCGCCCTGGAAGACGTCGAGGTCTCCGACGACGACGTCCTGGGCGAGGTGGGCCAGGGCTTCAAAGTGGCGATGTCGAACCTCGACTCGGGCCGCTACTCGGTGGCAGCGGGCTGCGTGGGCATCTGCCAGGGCTGCGTGGACGAGTCGGTCTCCTACGCGCGCGAGCGCGAACAGTTCGGCAAACCGATCGCGAGCTTCCAGCTGGTGCAGGCGATGATCGCGGACATGACGGTTAAGACGGAGGCCTCGCGGATGCTGGTGTGGCGTGCGGGCTGGCTGAAGGACCAGGGCAAGCCGAACACGCTCGAGACCTCGATCGCGAAGCTGCACGCGACGGAGGCCTCGCTTGAGTGCGCGAACCTGGCGATCCAGGTGCACGGCGGCGCGGGCTACGTGGACGACCACCCGGTCGAGCGCTACTACCGCGACGCGCGCGTGACGACCCTGTACGAGGGCACCTCCCAGATCCAGAAACTGATCATCGGCCGCGAAAAGACCGGGATCGGCGCGATGGTGCCGGCCTAGCCGGCTGCGAGCGGTCGCGCGATGTCGACGGATACGCAGGCATCGGATGAGGAGGGGGCCGGCTCCGCCGGCCTCGATCGGGGTCGCCCTGCGGCCGTGATCGGCGTGTTGGGGGCGGGGACGATGGGCTCCGGGATCGCCCAGCTCGCGGCGCGCAGCGGGGCCCGCACGCTGCTGCACGACCCGATCGGAGAGGCCTTGCAGAAGGGCCTGGAGCGAGCGCGCGACGGCCTGCGCAAAGAAGCCGCGAAGGGCCGGCTCTCGGATGAGGAGGCCGAGACGGGCGCCGAGCGCCTGGAGGCGGTGGACTCGCTCGCGGCGCTGGCCCCCTGCGAGCTGGTGATCGAGGCGGCGCCGGAGCGGATCGAGCTGAAGCACGAGCTGTACCGCGAGCTGTCGGGAATCGTGAGCGAGGAGTGCGTGCTGGCGAGCAACACCTCCTCGCTGCTGGTGACGGCGCTCGGCCCCGCGGCGAGCCACCCCGAGCGCGTGGTGGGGATGCACTTCTTCAACCCCGCGCCGCTGATGGCGCTGCTGGAGGTGGTGGCGGGCGAGCGGTCATCCGGGCGCGCATTGGCGGTGGCGCACGCGACGGGCGAGGCGATGGGCAAGACGGTGATCCGCGCCAGCGACGGGCCGGGCTTCCTGGTGAACCGCTGCAACCGCCCCTTCGGCCTTGAGGCGCTGCGCCTGTTGCAGGAGCGGGTCGCGGACGTCGAGACGATCGACCGGATCTGCCGGATGGAGGGCGGCTTCCGCATGGGGCCCTTCGAGCTGATGGACCTCGTGGGCGTCGACGTGGGCTTCGAGATCTCCAAGAGCTTCTACGCGCAGAGCTTCGGCGAGCCGCGCTGGAAACCGTCACCGATCGCGGCGCGCTACGTGGCGGCGGGCCTGCACGGGCGCAAGTCCGGGCGCGGCTACTACACCTATCCCGCGGAGCGCCCGGAGCCGGGGCAGGGGCCGGGCCACCGCCCGCGCGACCCGGAGCCGCCGGCGCAGCCTGCCCCGAACGGCGGCGAGGCGATCGTGGTGATCGAGGGCGGCGGCGTGCTGGCGGAGGAGCTGCGCCACGCGGCGGCGGAGGCGGGCTACGAGGTCCGCTCGCCGCTTGACCCCCCGGGCGACGCGCTGCCGGCGCTGACGATCGAATGCGACCGACCGCCCGCGGCCGACGGCGAGACGGCGGGTGAGCAGGCGCACGGGGGCGCCCACCTGATCCTGTGCGAGGCGGGCTCGCTCGGAGCGCTGGACCCCGGCGGCAGCGCGGTGGGCTTCCACGCGCTCTCGCCGCTGCAGGAGGCGGGCCTCGTGGAGCTGACGCGCAACGACGGCTCCTCGCCGCTGGCGGCGGCGCGCGCGGAGCGCTTCTTCGCCTCGCTGGGCAAGCACGTGGAGTGGGTCGGCGACGCGCCGGGGCTGGTGCTGGGCCGGATGGTCTGCCAGGTGGCGAACGAGTGCGCGTTCGCGCTGGGCGAAGGCGTCGGCGCGGCGGCGGACATCGACACCGGCATGGTCCTGGGCCTGAGCTACCCGCGGGGGCCGCTGGCGTGGGCGGACGAGATCGGGCTGGACCGCGTGCTGACGCTGCTGCAGGCGCTGTGCGCGGAGTACCGCGAGGAGCGCTACCGCCCCGCGCCGGCGCTGCGGGCGCTGGTGGCGGCGGGCAGGCTGGGCCGCGTCAGCGGCGCGGGCTTCTTCGAGTACGAGTAGCGGCCTCACGTTCGCGGGCGCGCGGTCGTTATGCAGAGGTGAGCGTGACGAGCCTGCCCCCGTTCCAGCGCTTCCTGGATGAGCAACGCGACGTGGTCTGGCGCTTTTTGGTGGCGCAGGTGGGCGCCGCGGAGGCGGACGACTGCTTCCAGGAGACGTTCGTGGCGGCGCTGCGGGCCTACCCGCGGCTGCGGCCGGACTCGAACCTGCGCGCCTGGGTGCTGACGATCGCGCAGCGCAAGGCGCTCGACGCGCACCGCGCGCGGGCGCGACGGGCGGTGCCGGTGGCGGACCCCGCCGAGCAGGCACGGGACGGCGCGAGCGCGAAAGCGCCGGCGACCCCGGACGAGGAGCTGTGGGCCGGGGTGGCGGCGCTGCCGGCGCGCCAGCGCGCGGCGGTGACGCTGCGCTATGTGGCGGACCTCCCCCACCGCGAGATCGCCGTGGCGCTGGGCTGCACGGAGGAGGCGGCGCGGCGCTCGCTGCACGAAGGGTTGACGAAGCTGAGAAAGGCGGTGGCGGCATGACGATGGACGCGGTCGAGCAAGCGCTGCGCGATGCACGGTCGAGCGGCGGTGCGCCGGAGCAGGCGTTGCAGAAGCTCAGCGCACGGATCGCCGGGCAGCGGCTCGCGGACGTCAGCTACGCGGCGGTGGACTCGCCGTTCGGCGAGCTGCTGCTCGCGGCGACGAAGCGCGGCCTGGTGCGCCTCGCGTTCCCGGAGGAGGACCACGACGAAGTGCTGGAGCGGCTGAGCGAGCGGGTCTCGCCGCGGATCGTCGCGGCGCCCGGGCAGCTGGAGGAGATGCGGCGCGAGCTGGACGAGTACTTCGCGGGGCGCCGCCGGCGCTTCGAGCTGCCGCTGGACTGGTCGCTGGTCGGCCCGTTCGGCCGGCGCGTGCTGGGCGCGGCGTCGCGGATCCCCTTCGGCGAGGTGAGCACCTATACGCAGGTGGCGGCGAAGGCCGGCAACCCCGCGGCCTCGCGCGCGACGGGCAACGCGCTGGGCGCGAACCCGATCCCGATCGTGGTCCCCTGCCACCGCGTGCTGCGGATCGGCGGCGCGCTCGGCGGTTACGCCGGCGGCCTCGACCGCAAGCGCTACCTGTTGGAGCTGGAGGGCGCGGCCTAAGCCGCGGTCTCCGGCGTGGGCAGCTCGTCGGCGACGGCGGGCGGCGCCCACTGCGCCTCGGCGAGGTCGCCCTCGGGCATGCCCTCGGGGGTCGGCACCTCGGGCGTGTCGCGCAGGTACCACTCGGCGTCGAGCGCCGCCTGGCAGCCCGAGCCCGCGGCGGTGATCGCCTGGCGATAGGTGTGGTCGACGAGGTCGCCCGCGGCGAACACGCCGGGGCGGTTCGTACGCGTGGAGCGGCCCTCGGTCTTGACGTAGCCCTCGTCGTCGATGTCGACTTGGCCGTGGACGATCCGCGACTGCGGCTCGTGGCCGATGGCGATGAAGGCGCCGGAGACGACGAGGTCGCGCAGCTCGCCGGTCTCGGTGTTCTTCAGCTTGGCGTGGCCGAGCGCGCCGTTCTCGCCCTGCACGAACTCCTCGACGGTGTAGGGCGTCAGCAGCTCGAGGTTCTCCTGCTCGCGGGCGCGCTGGAGCATGATCTTCGAGGCGCGGAAGTCGGCGCGGCGATGGACGACCGTGACCTTGGAGGCGAACTTCGAGAGGAAGATCGCCTCCTCCATCGCGGAGTCGCCGCCGCCGACGATCAGCGTCTCGGCGCCGTTAAAGAAGGCGGCGTCGCACGTGGCGCAGTAGCTGACGCCGCGGCCGGACAGCTCCTCCTCGCCGGGCACGGCGAGCTTCTTGTGCTCGGCGCCCATCGCCAGCACGATCGTGCGGGCGCGGTACTCGTCGTCTCCGACCCAGACGCGGTGCAGCTGGCCCGGCTCACTGGCGAGCTCGACGCGATCGACGTCCTCGGTCTCCAGGCGCGCGCCGAAGCGCTCGGCCTGGTCGCGGAACTTCTGCATCATCTCCGGCCCCATGATCCCTTCGGGGAAGCCGGGGAAGTTCTCGACGTCGGTCGTCTGCTGGAGCAGGCCGCCCCAGGCGAAGCCCTCGAACACGAGCGGGTTCAGGTTGGCGCGAGCGGTGTACAGCGCCGCGGTGTAGCCGGCGGGGCCGCTGCCGATGATGATCACGTTCTCGACGTCGCTCATCTCATCTCCTGGTCGGTCACTTCACTAAGTAAAGTATAGCGCTGCGCTGGGCCTTGCAGGCTAGCCCACGACGCTCGCGGTCCCGACAGGACCGCCGTGCGCCCCCGTCCCCGCGGGCTCATCCAGCTCCTCGCGCCACTGCGCGACCTTGTGGCGCAGCTGGAAATACGCGATCGCGCCCGGCAGCGTCGGCAGCCAGTAGGAGATGCCGCGGTAGGTGAGCACCGCGAGCACCGACAGGTGGAAGTCGACGCCGAAGGCCGCGAAGGCCCCGATCATGCCGCCTTCGACGCCGCCGATCCCGCCGGGGAGCGGCAGCAGGTTGCCGAGCGTGCCGACGAAGTAGGCCATCCAGATCACGGTGAACGGCGGGGCGACGCCGAAGGCGTGGAACATCGCCCACAGGACCGCGATGTCGAAGCCCCACCAGACGAGCGCGCCAAGCAGCCCGGGGTTGCGTTCGCGTATGAGGTCGATCGCCGTGCGCACGCCGCTGGCCGCCAGCGCGGGCGCCGTCGCGGCGCGCGCGAGCCAGTGCGCGAAGCGCCCCGAGCCGTCGGCGCGACGCTGCAGGCGGCGCTCGAAGTCGCCCGGCAGCGCGGCGACGGCCCCCGCGCCCGCGAGCAGCAGCACGGCGACGATCGCGGGCACGATCGTGATCGCGAACGGCCCGCCGCCGGGGAACAGCCCGCTGCCGAGCCCGACGCCGTCGATCAGCAGCGAGCCGGCGTAGACGAGGTACAGCAGCACGTTGAAGGCGACCATCCGGCAGGCGACGACGCGCCGCTCCATCCCCGAGCGCCGCAGCGCCCACGCCGTCAGCGCGATCCCCCCCGCCCCCGCGGCGGCGAACAGCCGCGTGGCGACGAGCCCGGCCATCGTGATGTCGTAGCTCTCGCCCCAGCCGATGCGCCCGTGCCCGCGGATGAAGACCGCGCGGAACAGCAGCATGTAGCCGACGAACGAGACGCACTCGAACAGGACGCCGAGCGCGATCCACCAGCCGTTCGCGCCCTCGATCCGGTGCACGGTGTCGCCGACGTCCGAGAGCTTCGGCAGGACGAAGTAGAAGAAGGCGACGATCGTGAGGATGAACAGGCCGAAGGCGATCGCGCGCCTGCGCGTCACGACGACGCGCGGCATCTCCTCTTCGGGCGCTCCACCCCTTTCCCCGCCCGGTGCGGCCTCCTCCACAGGCTCCTCCACGTCCGGGTCGGTGTGCTCCTCGCTCACGCCGCCAATCAGCCTCCCTCGTGTGCGATCGCCTCCAGCGCGCCGACCGCGCGCGCGAATCCCCCGGTAACCGGCGCGAACCGGGGCGCCAGGCGGCGCACCGCGCCGGTGAGCGCGGCCCCGGCGATCAGGTCGACGACGTAGTGCTCGCCGAGGTAGACGAGCGCGAAGCCGAGCGTGAGCGCGTAGCCGAAGCCGATCGCGCCCGCCACGGGCCCCACCTCTGCGAGCAGAAGCGCGGCCATCAGGGATGTGGCGAAGTGAAGCGACGGCATCGCGGCGAGGGGATTCCCACCAAGAACACTGTAGAGCGGCCCCCAGCCGTCACGCCAGAAATACTCGCCGTACTCGACCATCATGCGCCTGACGTCCTGCCCCGCGGCACTCTGCGGCGCGACGTCCTCGCTGGGCACGCCGTCGAGCGCGTAGGCCCCCTCGGCGGCGTACCAGGGCGGCGCGGTCGGGATCACCCAGTAGACCGCGGCACCCGCGTTGAAGACCGCATAGGTCATCGCGGCGGCGCGCGGGAAACGCTCGGGGGCGCGCACGAGCGTGAAGGCCACGGCGCCGTGCGGGACCATGAACCAGGCCCAATGGGTCCAAACCAGGACCTTGTCGAGCGTACGCCACTGCGGCCCGTCGGGGCCCGTGCGGGCGAGCGTACGCTGCAGCCGCACCGTGGGCAGCTCGCCGAGCCCGAGCACGCGGTCGATCGCGATGGGATAGGCGAAGTGCGTGCGCTGCACCTGCTCGTTGGGGTCGTCGTGCGGCGACTTGTAGGCCGCGAGATAGGCCCACATCTGCAGGCCGCAGACGGCGACGTCGCGCACGCGCGAGCGGCGCATCGCGACCGACAGGCCGAGCGGCGCGGCGTAGGCGACGGTCTGGGTCACCGCCGGCGGAGCCGGCAGGCGCTTGCGCAGCAGCGGCGCGGCGATGCCGGCCGCGACCATCCCCCAGGCGGTTGCTCTGAGGGCCTTCGACCGCCGCACTCCGGCGAGTATATGGCCGTAAGCGGCGCGGCCGGGGGCGCGCCGGCGGCTTCGCGGCGCGCTCAGGAGGCGAGCAGACGGCCCGCGGCGTGCTCGCGCGCGGCGCGCACCAGACCGCCGATCACGGGGCTCCGGGCGTCGGCCTCGGGGTGCCACTGCACGCCGAGCACGAAGCCGCGGTCGGGCAGCTCCAGCGCCTCGACGAGCCCGTCGGCGGTGGCCCGCGCGCTGACGTTAAGGCCCTCCCCCACGCGGTCGACGCCCTGGTGGTGGTGCGACTTCGTGCCGTGGCGCTCGCCGCCGATCACGCGCATCGCCAGCGTGTCAGGGAGCACCTCGACCTCGTGGTCGGAGCCGTCGAAGGTGCCGATCACCTTGCGGTGCTCCGCCTCCAGGACGTGCTCGGGCAGATGCTGGGTGAGCGTGCCGCCGAGCGCGACGTTGATCAGCTGCATCCCGCGGCAGATCCCCAGCACCGGCAGGTCGCGCTCGATCGCGCGGCGGGTCAGGGCGATCTCGAAGGCGTCGCGCTCCGGGACGGTCTCCTGTGTCTCCGGGTGCGGGAGCTGGCCGTAGGCGGCGGGGTCGATGTCGGCGCCGCCCGCGAGCAGCAGCCCGTCCAGCGGCGCCAGCAGCTCGTCGGGGTGCTCGACGGCACGCGGGTCCGGCGGCAGCAGCACCGCGATCCCGCCCGCGGCCTGCACGGCCTCGACGTAGTTGCTGGGCAGCAGCACCGCCGACTGGTCCCAGACGCTCCAGCGGGCGCGTTCGAAGGCGGTGCAGAGTCCGATCACGGGCCGGTCCATGCCCCACACCATAGGATCTGGCGCCGTGGAGTTGGAGACCGTCAACCTGAGCGTCGCGGAGGGCGTCGCGCGGATCGAGCTGAACCGCCCGCAGGCGCTGAACGCCTGGAACGCGCAGTTCGGCGAGGACCTGCTCGCGGCGATCCGCCACGCGGCGCGGGACGAGGCCGTTCGCGCGGTGATCCTCACCGGCGCGGGGCGCGCCTTCTCCTCGGGCGCGGACCTGAAGGACATCAGCGTCGAGACGACGCCGGAGGGGCGGCCGAACGTCTACAGGACGCTGACCGAGCGCTACCACCCGATCATGCACGAGCTGCGCGAGATGCCGAAGCCGGCGATCGCCGCGGTGAACGGGCCCGCGGTCGGGATCGGCTGCTCGCTGGCGCTCTGCTGCGATTTGATCCTCGCGGCGAAGAGCGCCTACTTCCTGCTGGCGTTCGTGAACATCGGGCTCGTCCCCGACGGCGGCTCCTCGCTGTTCCTGCCGACGCGGATCGGGATGGCGCGGGCGACGGAGCTGTCGATGCTGGGCGAGCGCCTGCCGGCCCCGAAGGCGTTGGAATGGGGCCTGATCAACCGCGTCGTGCCCGACGAAACGCTGGCGCAGGAGGCCGCGGCGCTGGCGGAGCGGATGGCCGCGGGGCCCACCCGCTCCTACGCGGGCGCGAAGCGGCAGCTGAACAACTGGCTCTACACGCGCATGGAGGAGCAGCTCGAGCTGGAGGCCACGATCCAGCAGGAGATGGCGAACAGCGACGATTTCGTCGAGGGGGCGCTGGCCTTCGTGCAGAAGCGCCAAGCGCAGTTCAAAGGGACGTGAACGTGCGCGCGGGCGGGGCGGCGACGGCGGCCCCGAGCGTCACCGGCGGACGGCGCCGGGGCCTTGTGGCATACGTCATCAAGCGCCTCCCGGGCGGGCCTGAATAGAATCCCCGCCGCCTTGGGCCATCTGCTCGCAACACCGCTGGCGTTCTTCACCCCGCAGTCGGGCGGCTCGTCGAACGCGAACCAGACCGACAGCCTCTACAAGATCGAGCTGGTGATCGCGCTGGTGATCTTCGTCGCGGTGATCGGCGCGATGGGCTACGCGATGGTGAAGTTCCGCGCGCGCAAGGGCGCGGTGCCGGCCCAGATCCGCGGCAACACGCGCCTGGAGGTCGGCTGGACGGTGGGCGCGGCGGTGATCCTGCTGGCGCTGGCGATCGTGACGTTCATCAAGCTGCCCTCGATCCAGGACCCCCCGAACTCGGGGCCCGAAGGCGACAAGCTCGCCAGCGCCGACGTCCAGCACCTCTACGCCAGCGACGAGCGCAAGCTGCCGCCGAACGGCAAAGCGCTGAACATCAAGGTGATCGGCCGCCAGTTCATCTGGCAGTACGTCTACCCCGGGGCGAACGAACCCGACGGCCTCGGCGCGCCCTACTCCTACGAGCAGATGGTGGTGCCGACGAACACGACGGTGACGCTGGACATCATGTCCTCCGACGTCGTGCACTCCTGGTGGGTCCCGCAGCTGGGCGGCAAGTTCCAGGCGGTGCCGGGCTACCACAACTACACGTGGTTCAAGATCGACAAGCCGGGCGTCTACAAGGGCCAGTGCGCGATCCTCTGCGGGCGCGGGCACGCGCGGATGGTGGCGGAGGTCAAGGCGGTGCCGCCGGCGCAGTTCGACGAATGGCTCGCCTACCAGAAGAAGCTGTTGAAGGAAGCGAACGAAGACGCGAAGGTCGCTCGCGCGAAACTGAACAAGCAGACCGGCGCCGGCCAGGTCGAAAACCCCTAGGACACGAGATATGGCCACCACTCAGCTAGCCCCGGTCCCGCAGGTCACCGCCCACACGGTCGAGCGCCCCTCGCGCAAGTGGACGAGCTGGATCACGACGACGGACCACAAGCGGATCGGGATCATGTACATGGTCACGACGTTCGTGTTCTTCGTGCTGGGCGGCGTCGAGGCGCTGATGATGCGCCTGCAGCTCGGCGCCGCGGACAACACGCTGGTGACGCCGACGCAGTACAACCAGCTGTTCACGATGCACGGGACGACGATGATCTTCCTGTTCGTCGTGCCGATGATGGCGGGCCTGGCGAACTACTTCGTGCCGCTGATGGTGGGCGCCCGCGACATGGCCTTCCCGCGCCTGAACGCGCTCTCCTACTGGCTGCTGCTGGCGGGCGGGATCGTGTTCTACGCCTCGATCTTCTGGAACCCGCCGGAAGCCGGCTGGGTGAGCTTCATCCCGCTGGCGAACCAGGTCTTCTCGCCGGGCGGCGGCCAGGACGCCTGGATCTACCTCGTCCACCTGACGGGCCTGTCCTCGATCCTGGGGGCGATCAACTTCTACGTGACGATCGCGAACATGCGCGCGAAGGGCATGAGCTGGGGCCGGCTGCCGCTGTTCATCTGGACGATCCTCGTCTACTCGGTGCTGATCATCTTCGCGATGCCGGTGATCGCCGCGGCGGTGACGATGCTGCTGACCGACCGCCACTTCGGCACGCACTTCTTCGACCCGGCCCAGGGCGGCTCGCCGATCCTGTGGCAGCACCTGTTCTGGTTCTTCGGCCACCCGGAGGTCTACATCATGGTGCTGCCGGGCTTCGGGATCATCTCGGAGATCCTGCCGGTGTTCGCGCGAAAGCCGATCTTCGGCTACCGCGCGATCGCGGCCTCGACGGTGGCGATCGCCTTCCTGGGCTTTTTGACCTGGGCGCACCACATGTTCACGGCGCCGATCCCTGAGGCGATCCTGGTGTTCGTGATGCTGAGCAGCTACTTCATCGCGGTGCCGACGGGCGTGAAGATCCTCAACTGGGTCGCGACGCTGTGGCGCGGGACGATCGAATTCAAGACGCCGCTGTTGTTCTGCGCCGGGGCGATCGTGGTGTTCCTGATCGGCGGCATCTCCGGCGTGTTCCTGGCGACGTTCCCGATCGACTGGGCCGTGAACGAAACGTACTTCGTCGTGGCGCACCTGCACTTCGTCCTGATCGGCGGCTCGGTGTTCACGATCTTCGCCGCGATCTACTACTGGTTCCCGAAGATCACGGGCAGGATGCTCAGCGAGAACCTCGGCAGGCTCAGCTTCGGGTTGATCCTGCTGGGTACGCTGACGACGTTCCTGATCCAGCACGTGATCGGCTTGGACGGGATGCCGCGGCGCGTCTACGAGTACGACAACACCGGCCACCTGCAGCTGTACAACCAGATCTCGACGGTGGGCTCGTTCATCCTGGCGCTGGGCGTGCTGGTGACGATCATCAACGTCGCCCGCAGCGTGAAGGTCGGCGTCCCGGCGGGCCCGGACCCCTGGAAGGCGAACACCCTGGAGTGGTTCACGACGTCGCCTCCGCCGGAGAACAACTTCGACGTGGTGCCGACGGTCCGTTCGGTCGAACCGATGAAGGACATCCGCCGCGAGATCGAGCGGCGCACCGGCGCGGCTCCGGCGTCGGGCGCGGTCGTGCCGACCGGCGCGACCCAGGTCGGGGTCTAGCGTGCCGAGCGCAGCGCCCACCCTGGACGCCGCGGCGCCACGGTTCGGCCTCGCGCCGCGCACGCGCCAGCTGCTGAGCGACTACCTGGAGCTGACGAAGCCGAAGGTCCAGTCGCTGCTGCTGCTGACGACGATCACGACGATGTACGTCGCCGGCGACCCTTCGCCGCTGCTGGTGTTCTGGACCTGCCTGGGCGGCTACCTGTCCGCGGGCGGAGCCGGCGCGGTGAACCACTGGTTCGACCGCGACATCGACGCGCAGATGGCCCGCACGGCGACGCGCCCGATCCCCTCGGGCCGGGTCGCGCCCCGAAGCGCGCTGATCTACGGCTGCACGCTCGCGGGGCTCTCGCTGCTGGAGCTGTCGCTCGCGGTGAACCCGCTGGCGGCGGTGCTCTCCTTCTCGGGCTTCCTCGGCTACGTGTTCGTCTACACGGTCTGGCTGAAGCGCCGCACGCCGCAGAACATCGTGATCGGCGGCGCCGCGGGGGCGGTCCCGCCGCTGGTGGGCTGGGCCGCGGTGACGGGCTCGGTCAGCGGCACTGCCGTGATCCTGTTCTTCATCGTCTTCTTCTGGACGCCCCCCCACTTCTGGGCGCTGTCGCTGCTGATGAAGGGCGAGTACGAAAAGGTCGGCGTGCCGATGCTGCCGGTGGTGCGCGGCGAAGCCGAGACGCGCCGCCAGGTGCTGCTCTACTCGGTGCTGCTCTACGCCGTGACGCAGCTGCCCTTCTGCGCCGGGGGCTTCGGCGCGATCTACCTCGTCGCCTCGCTGGTTCTGGGACTCGGCTTCATCGCGGGCGCCGTACGCCTGTACCGCCGCGCGGACCGTCCCTCGGCGCTGCGCCTGTACCTCTACTCGCTGGCGTACCTCGCGCTGCTGTTCTGCTCGATGGTCGCCGACGCGCACCTATAGACTGCGGCCCCAGATGAACCGGAGACTCGCGAAGAAGAACATCCGCACGGGCTGGATCGTCGCGGCGATCTGCATGTTCATGTTCGGGATCACGTTCCTGGTCGCGGCGGTCTACGTCTCGTGAGCCCGCTCGACCCCGAGCTGCCGCCCGTCGGCGAGGAGATCCACCTCCCCGGGCCGAGCATCTTGCCGCTGCTGACGGCCGTAGGGATAACGCTGCTGCTCGTCGGCTTCACCACCTTCATCGAGCTGAGCTTCGTGGGCGCGATCCTGACGATCGCCTGCATCGTGCGCTGGTTCAAAGACACGCGCGCGGAAACGAACGACCTTCCCCTGGATTAGCTGACAGCACCGCATGCGGTGCTGTCCCAGAACGGCGCATGCGCCGTTCTGCCGACCGCGCATGCGCGGTCGGTCCGGGGCCGCACATGTGCGGCCCCGCGGAGAGCGCATGCGCTCTCCGAACAACCCTCATCGGTAACAAGGGGGTGCCGCGCGCGGTCCCCACACCGCGCGCGAACCCACAATC
>Ga0335072_10001108_pt1 | contig 45628 bp, 33 predicted proteins | sample Lox_Sample_21_FD_206725 | JGI IMG/M metagenome (GOLD analysis project Ga0335072, IMG submission 206725) | Soil microbial communities from Loxahatchee National Wildlife Refuge, Florida, United States - Lox_Sample_2.1 | ecosystem: Environmental > Terrestrial > Soil > Wetlands | place: USA... | reverse complement strand
CTCCATCACTACATGTGGGGCATCGCGCTGCTGGCGGGCGTGGGGGCGGTCGCGGTCCGGGGCGAGGAACGTCATCGCCGGCATCCGGCGGTGGCCGCCAGCTACGGCGGCGGCCTGGCCCTCATTGTCGACGAGTTCGCCCTGCTGCTTGACCTGAGGGATGTCTACTGGGCCAAGGAAGGCCGGATCTCGATCGACCTCGGCGTCGGCGCGATCGCCCTGGCCGGGAGCTACTTCGCCGCGCTACCGATGCTGCGCCGGCTGCGGCGCGAGCACCGGTCCGCGTCGGCTAGCGCCTAGGCCGACGCTCACTGGGCGACAAACCGGGCTTATCGGGCGCTTCGCCCCGATGACCGGCCCCGGCTCCGTTGGCCGACGGCCCGTGCTCAGTGGGCTGCTTCGGCGCCAACTCCACCTGGTGCGGAGATCGGTCCCCGTCCGGGGACTGCCCGGGCGGCAACTCCACCTGGTGCGGAGATGTGGCCCGGTCGTCGGACGGCTCGGGCTCACCGTCCGACGAGTCGGTCTTGTGGAACGAGATCAGGCTGGACACAGCCGACCTGAACGCGCCCCGGCCCGAGTGCGGCGTGACCTTCAGCGACACGTAGGCGGCGGCGCCGGTCGGGATGGGCAGCCAGAAGTTAACCACCCGCCAGCCCAGGACACCCAGCGTCGCCACGCTCGAGGTGGCACCGAAGCCAACCAGCAGCACCGGCGTAATCGAGTCGACAACCCCGAGGCCGCCGGGGGTGATGGGCAGGGCCCCGGCCACGTTGCCGATCCCGTAGGCGGCGAACAACTCGATCGGGTTGATGAGCGAGCCGAACGCGGCCACAAAGCACCACAGCGACGCGGCATCAAGCAGCCAGTTGAGCGAGGCCCACACGAGCGCCCAGATCATCACCCGCCGGTCCCTGGCCAGCAGCGCGAACGAGTCCCTGGCCGCCAAGACAGCGTGCTCGAGCCGGTCGCCGCTCAGGCCGGGAGTCTTGTCGCCGATGACCCGCAGCGCCCGGGACGCGAGCCCGCCGCCGCGGGCGACGCCGAGGATCAGTGCGGCTGCCCCGGCCAGGACAATGGTCCCGACGATCGTGATCGTCCCGTAGGTGGAACGGAAGCCCGACAGCCCAATGGAGATGACCAGGGAGCCCAGCAGGAGGACATTAAGGACGACGGTGGAGCCGACGCCCTTGGCCGCCATCATCACCCCGGCGTCATTGCCGGAGATGCCCTCGTTGGTGAACAGCCTGAACCCGAGCGCGGCCGTGCCCAGCGTCCCCGCCGGGATAACGTGGGCCACAGCGGCGGCCGTCAGGTCGATACGGAACAACCGGGACAAGGACGGCTTGGGACCTGGCGGCAGCAGCACCTTAGTCAAGATCGCGTAGCAGAACAGCGACACGCCTTCGAGCAGCGTGCCCAGGACGACCCACCACAGGTCGATCCGCCCGAGCAGGTACACGTCCCTGCTGGCGTGGACGAGCTCGGGCACCACCAGGTACTCGACGACCGCCGCCACGATCAGCAGGATCACGATGCGCCGGCCGGGCTTGGCCAGCCGGTGCAGCCAGACCCTCCGCCGGCTCTTCGCCTGGCTACCGTCCAGGACCGCGGCGTGCCTTGCTTCTTCGTCTACGTCTTCGTCGGGCGCAGCCACAAGCAAGAACTACCCGAATCTCGGAGTTCAGTCGAAGTCGATGCCATCGATAACCTCCAGATTCCCACTAATTTCGGGGCACCTCAGGTGTTTAGCGCGTCGACGAGGGCCTTGGTGACGTCGCCAGTAGCGGCGGTGCCGCCCAGGTCGCGCGTCAGGACACCAGCCGCGGTGGTCGCCTCGATGGCCGTCCGCAGCCTTGTCGCCTCCTCGTGCAGGCCCAGGTGGTCAAGCATCAGGGCAGCGCTGCCGACGGCACCGACCGGGTTGGCCACTCCTTGCCCGGCGATATCCGGCGCCGACCCATGCACCGGCTCGAACATGCTCGGGAAGCGCCGCTGGGGGTTGAGGTTGGCGCTGGCGGCCAGGCCGAGGCTGCCGGCCAGCGCGCTGCCGAGGTCGGACAGGATGTCCGCGTGCAGGTTGGAGGCGACGACCACGGACAGGTCCTCCGGGCGCAGGACGAACTTGGCGGCCATCGCGTCCACGAGCACGCTCTCGGTCTCCACGTCGGGATAGTCCCGGGCAACGCGCTTGAAGACGTCATCCCACAAGACCATGCCGTACTGCTGCGCGTTGCTCTTGGTAACGCTCGAGACCTTGCGCCGGGAACGGGTGCGGGCCAGGTCGAAGGCGAAGCGCATGATCCGCTCGCAGCCGGCCTCGGTGAACAGGGCTGTCTGGACGGCGACCTCGCTGCCCGCGCCGCGTCCTGAGAAGTTACGGCCGCCCGCTCCGACGTACTCCCCCTCGCTGTTCTCCCTGACGACCACCCAGTCGAGATCGACGTCGTCCGCCCGGCGCAGCGGACTGCGCACGCCCGGCAGGAAGTGCACGGGGCGGACGTTCGCCCACTGGTCGAAATTCTGGCAGATGGACAGCCGCAGGCCCCACAGGCTGACGTGGTCGGGTACCCCGGGCCAGCCGACCGCGCCAAAGTAGATGGCGTCGAAATCCCTGAGGGCATCCAGGCCATCGTCGGCCATCATCCGGCCGGTCCGCGCGTAGTACTCACAGCCCCAGTCGAACTCCCGCCAGTCAAGCGCGAACGCCCCGGCGCTGCCGGCGGCCAGCGCGTCGAGCACCTCGCGTCCGGCCGCCACCACCTCCTTGCCGATCCCGTCGCCACCAATCGCCGCGATCCGGAACGTGCGGGTTGCGCTCATCAAGTAGCTCCGTTCTGCCGGCCTGGCGTCCTACGCTGATTCAACGGCCTATCGGGAGCCGACCGCCACCCCGGTGACTCGGGTGCGTATGAGATCACGGGCCAGGACGAGGGCTGGAACCCCGATGACCGCGGCGATCGTGACCACGGTGATGACCGCTCCCCGGCCGATGACGAGCGCGGCGAGGACCGCCCCCACGGGCGGGGTCGCCTGCATGACCGTGCGCAACAGCGCGAACAGCCGGCCGTGCGCCTCCGGCGGGACCAGCCGCATGCGCAGGCTCTGCGCCCAGGCGGTCATCGGCGCGGCGCACGTGCCGAGTGCGATCAGCGCGGCCACCGTCACCGCCGTCGAGCTGACCATCAGGGGCACGATGACCAGGGCGGCGGCGACCTGCGCGGTCACGATCGAGACGGGCAGCGGTGCGCGCCACCTGATCCGGGCGAGCAGCAGCGCGGCCAGCAGTTCGCCGGCGGTGCTCGCGGCGACCAGGTAGCCGTAGCCGCCAGTCCCCAGGCCGAAGAGCTGGGCGCGGCGCGGGAGGAATACCAGGAGCGCGCCCTCGCCGATGTTGAACAAGGCGAACATGATCGTCGTGTCCCGGAGCACGGCACTGGTCGCCGCGAGGCGCGCGACCGCCCAGAGCCCCGAACCTTGCGGCGCGCCTCCCGCTCCCTGGCTGAGCCGCCGCATCGTGCGGCCGGCCAGCTTAGGCAGGCCGCGCACCGACCACAGGCTGAGTGCCATGACCAGGTAGCTGGCGGCATCGAGCGCCAGGACCTGCGTCGCCCCAACGGTGGCCACGGCCAGGCCAGCCAGCCCAGCGCCGACCAGGCTGGCCAGCCCGTAGCTGACTCCTTCCAGGGCGTTGGCCTGGTCGAGACGCGACTCGGGGACCAGCGCCGGGATCAGGGACGGGAAGCCGGCCAGGCCAACCATCTTCAGCAGTCCGTATGCCGCCGCGACCATGTAGAGCTGCCACGCCGCGGGCCGGGCATAGAGGGCGGTGAGCGGGATGGAGGCGAATACGGCGCCTCGGAGCAGGCAGTCGCCGATCATTAGCCGACAGCGGTCGAAGCGGTCCAGTGCCCACCCGGCCAGCAGCCCGCCCACGGCCACTGGGGCGGTGTACAGGACGGCGAGCAGCGGCAGGCTCGCGTGGGCCGTTCCCAGGGCCAGGCCCACCAGCGCCACCCAGCTCGCCGCGTCGCCGGCGGCCGACACGGTTGCGCCCGCCCACACGCGCCGGAAGGCCGGTACTGACATGACCGTCGTCGTTCGTCGCATAGGCGCACGCTATGGGGCGGGCGGATGCGGGCACTACACGAAAAGTGCGCCCGCTACCCCGCCGCGAAGGGCGCGGCCCGGTAGGCGCTCGGCGTCATTCCATACCCAGCGCGGAACGCCGAGTGGAAGCTCGGGACGCTGCCGAAGCCGCTGGCGAAGCAGATATCGGTCACCGGCGTCCCGGTGCCGCGCAGCAGCCGCGCGGCGTGGCCAGCTCGCAGCTCAAGGACGTAGCGATGCGGAGTGACGCCGACCACGTCGCGGAACACGTGGACGAAGCGGGTCCGGCTCACCCCGAGCGCCGCCGCCTCCGCGACTAGGTCCAGGTCAGGGTCGCGGTAGCGGGCGTCGGCCTCGGCCCTAAGCCGCTGTACAAGGCCCCTTGACCGCATCCCGGTCCGCGGCTCAGACCCGGCGGCAGCTGAAACCTCCCGTATCACCTGCAGCATCGCTAGCCCGAGTGCGTCGACCTCGGTACTGTCGGGGGCGGCGGACCGCAGCTCCGCCACCAGTGACCGGCGCAGCGAGTGCAGCGCCGGAACGTGCGGGACCAGCAGCGCCGGGCCCGGGTCGGCGTCCTCGCGGAACAGCACGCACAGCATCCGGTCGTCCAGGCCGTGCGGATGAAGGCAGTCATGCTCAGCAGCAGGCTCGCTGACCAGGACGGTATCCGGGGTCACCGCCCCGCCCCCCCGGTGGGCGCACACCTCCCACGCCCCATGGGAGGTGAAGACGATGGACGGCTCAGGCCACCATTCGGTGACCGCGGTCGGCTCGCCTCGGTCGTGGAAGTAGGAGCCGACGATCACGTGCTCACCACTGGCTCTTTCCAGCATTGGCATGACCCCATTCTGCCGCATCTTTATTCTATAGTCGACTGTAGTTGTATATTAAGACAGGCTCGTCGTCCGATTACGGGCGAATCCGCGTCCTGGAAGGAGACCATGCGATGGACAGGTGCGCGTGCGGGTACGAGCCCGCAGGCCCGCGCGACATGGCCGATCACCTCGGCGAGGTGTTCACGCCCCTTGACGATGTGGCCGCCGACGGCCGTGCCCACGCCGAGGCCGCCCGGGAGGTGACGTTCGGGTCACTGGCCTGCGTCTGCGGCTTCGTGCCGGCCGGGGCGCTGCCGGACAGCGCCGACGAGCTCGACGCGCACCTGCTCGCCGCCTTCACCCCACCCGATGGCGTCGGCCTGGACGGCCAGCGGCACGGATGATGGCGGACCGGGGGTCTTCGTGCTCGCGGTAGATTCCCGGGGTGAGTGATCCACTCCCCGACGGCGGCATCGAGCTAACACCTGCTGAGATCGAAGCCCTCCCCGCCCGATGGTCTTCCTGCTTTTCTCCCCGCGAGGTCGCGCGGCACCTGGCCGGCATCGCGACCCCCTGGTACGTGGCCGCAGGCTGGGCGCTGGACCTGTTCCTTGGCGGGCAGACGCGCGAGCACGGGGACATCGAGGTCGCGATCCCGGCCGCGAGCTTCCCCATGGTGCGCGACCGCTTCCCCGGATTCGTCTTCGACGGGGTGGGCACCGGCCGGATCTGGGCGGACGCCCCGCCGGACGTGCTGGCCGCCACGCACCAGACCTGGCTGCGCGATCCCGCCACCGGCAACTACCTGCTCGACGTGTTCCGTGAACCGCACGAGGGCGACACCTGGATCTGCCGCAGGGACGAGACGATCCGGTTTCCCTACCGCGACATCATCCATCACACCGACGACGGCATCCCTTTCCAGGCACCCGAACTGGTACTGCTGTTCAAGGCCAAGTACGCCCGGGGCAAGGATCAGGCCGACTTCGCGGCAACCGTCCCGCGCCTGAGCCCGGCTCAGCGCGAGACCCTGTCCGGGCTGCTGGCCCGCCTGCACCCCGGGCATCCCTGGCTGGCCGCCCTGCAGCCAGCTCGTTAATCATTTACCCGACGGCCGACCTTTCCGCATTGCCAGCGCAGTCACATAGATTGCCAATGCCAATCTTTAGGCCACCAAAAGGGAAACTTTTTGCCCCACGAATCGTTTAGCAAGTGCGAACGGCTGGGGGGATGAGCATGACGAGCGACGCAGCGGCTGCTCAGGGAGGCGGCACGCCCGGTCCCGGCACGCCCAAGCAAGAACGTCCAAGCCTGTGGAAGGCATACACCGCAGCCTCTGGCCTGATCGGGACGGCCGGGGCACTGGCCGGCTTCACTGGAAAGACCGGGTTCGGTGCGATCTTCATCGTGGTCATCGCCTTCATCGCCATCACAGTGATCATCCTCGGCTTCATGGCCGTGTATTCCTACGTCAAGACCAACACAACCGTCCGGAATCGGCAGGTTCACATCACCATTCCGCTGGCGGTGGGCGTGAGCCTCGCGCTCCTGGCGGCGGGAACAGGAGTAGCCTACGGCGCGGCCCAGCACAAGCAACCGCCGATCAGCATCCCGCCTCCCACCAGCACGCCAGCTTCGAGCGGAGCGCCGCACACGAGTGCGTCGCCACCCGGTACCCCACCAGCCTCCGTACCGGCGACACAGTCGGCGACGCATGAGCCTACGGAGCCGAGCCTGACACTCACCGACCCCAATAGCACCAACGTGGTCTCCGAGGCGTTCAGCCCGGACGGGGAGACCGTCGCGGTCGCCGACGTGAATGGCGGCGCGTTCCTCTATTCGACGGCAACCGGAGACTATCTGTCCGCCCTGTACTCGCCTAATCACCAATCCCTCTGGTCCGTGGCCTTCAGTCAAAACGGCACAATGCTCGCAATTGGCACGGGCAGGAACAATCACTGGGACGATGGCAGCGTCTACTTGTGGACAACCGGGGCGGCCCCCAAGCTGGTCGCCTCGCTGAAAGACCCAGAGGGTGGCCTAGTCGGCGCGGCCGCGTTTAGCCCGAACGGCCGGTTCCTCGTCTGGTCGGATAACCAGGGAGCGGTCTACGTCTACAACATCGCCGCCCGGACAACTCAGACCCTGCAGCCCATTGCCAAGGGCGCCGGGTACGGGGTGGATGGCCTGGTGTTCAGTCCATCCGGCGGCCTGCTGGCCGGATCGGGCTCTAATGGCACCACGTATGTCTGGACGGTCGGAACCTGGAAGCCTTTCGGTGGGTCTCTATCCGGCCCGAACAACCAGTCGGCCAACGGCCTGGCTTTCAGCCCCGACGGGACGATGCTGGCCGTCGCCGACAGCACTGGCACCGTCGACCTCTGGTCCCTGGCCAGCGGACAGGTCAGCAAGGTGTTCCGCGCCCCATCGGGCGCCGCCCTGCAGGACGTCGTGTTCACCCCGGACGGCGCGGCGCTCATCGCAACGGCCTCCAGTGGCAGCAACCCGCACGCCTCCACCATCTGCGCGTGGAACGTCGCCACCACCCGGCTCATCGGGCGGCCACTGCAGGACCCAGTGACTGATGGCCTGGACCGGCTGGCCATCAGCCCGAACGGAAAGACCCTGGCCGTCGGTGACGGCAACGCCCACACCTACCTGTGGAATCTCAACTGGCTCGGATAAACCCGTCGAGGAGTACGGTGCTAGGACCCGCGTTCAAGGCAGACTTCGACCAGCTCGCCGCAACCATCGAGCAGTTCATTCAGGGGAACGACCGGGTGGTCCGCCTCGCGCTGGTCTGCCTGCTGGCCGAGGGCCACCTGCTGATCGAGGGGCCGCCCGGCGTGGCGAAGACCTCACTGGCCAAGGCGATCGCCGAGTCGATTCAGGATGCCGACGTCAAGCGGATCCAGTTCACTCCCGACCTGCTGCCCGCCGACGTCACCGGGTCCCGGATCTACCACCAGGCCTCGGGCGAGTTCCCGTTCGAGAAAGGCCCGGTCTTCACAAACGTCCTCATCGCCGATGAGATCAACCGGGCCTCGCCGCGGACCCAGTCGGCGCTGCTCGAGGTGATGGCTGAGCGGCAGGTGACCGTAGACGGGAAGACGCACCCGGTACCCGACCCGTTCCTGTGCGTCGCGACGCAAAACCCGCTCGAGTTCCGGGGCACGTTCCCGCTGCCCGAGGCGCAGATCGACCGCTTCATGATGAAGGTCACGATGAGCACCCCCGATCGGGCCGCCGAGCTGGAGGTTCTCAACGGGGGGCTGGACCGGCGGACCCCCAGGAGCGCGATTGAGGCGGCGGCCTCGCAGACGGGCCTCGGTCAGGTCAAGGCGATGATCAAGCAAGCGGGCAAGGTCTTTGTCGATGACTCCGTCAAGGACTACGTCCTCGACATCGTGGCCGCTACCCGGCCCGGGCCGTCGAACGCGGCCGGGCGGACCGAGGCGGACATCGCCATGGGGGTAAGCCCCCGCGCGGCCATCGCGCTAGCACTCACGGCCCAGGCCCACGCGGCGTCGGTGGGCCGCGACTATGTGGCCCCGGACGACGTCAAGGAGATGGCCATCCCGGTGCTGGCCCACCGGCTCGTGCTCAGCCCGGCCGCCGCCGACCGCGGGCTGGCCGCCGAGTCCGTCATCGCCGGCCTGCTGAAGCGGATCCGGGTGCCATCCGGCGGCCAGCGGACGCGCACGCCAGCGGCCCGTGGCACATGACCATCTCGCGGACGGGCGTCCAGCTGGCCGTGGCCTCCGTCATCCTGGCCAGTGCGGGGATCGCCGCTGGCTATCCGGAGCTGGTGGCCATCGGGGCGGCCTGCGCGGCGACGGCGATCGGCATCCGCTCCGCGACGCCGCGGCCGACGCCTAGAAAGCGGGTCCGCGCCGACGGCCGCGACCCGCGGTCCCGCGCTCCGGAGAAGGTCCCGCTCACCATGCTGTCCGGCGCGGACGTGGTGTTCCACTCGCTGCGCGAGTACCAGCCCGGTGACCAGCTGCGCATGATCCACTGGCGGGCGACCGCCCGGCGGGGCGGCCGACCAGTCGTCCGCGAGTTCGGCGAGCCCGAGGATCCGGTCGAGGTCCTGCTACCCGATACCAGGGACCTGGCCGATGCCCCTGGTTCCTGGCCCGCGACGCGAGTGATAGCGCAGGCCGCACTGGTGGCGGCGGCAACGGCAGTGACGGCCACGCTCTACGGCGGCTTCTTCGCGGGCTGGGACTTCCTGCCGCGCCTGATCGTGGTCACGGTGGTCGCCTGCACCCTGGCCACGCTGATCGCGGTGAAGCCACCGCGGGCCGTGCCCGCCGTGGTGGCCGCGGTGGCCGGGTTCGCCCTGACGGCAACGTACGCGGTCCTGTCCGGCACGCTGGACGACGGCCTGCCCGGTGAGCTGACCGCGCGGGCCGGATGGCACGCGCTGACCGGCGGCTGGGCCAGCATGCTCACGATCGCCGCGCCGGCCCCCGACTCGCCGCAGATGCTCATGACGCCCGCGCTCGTCACCTGGATCGCGGCGTTCGTCGCCGTGACCCTGGCGGCGCGGACGCCCAGTGTCCTTGGTCCAGCCGCGGTCCTGGTCTGCGCGCAGGTGGCCGGGCTGCTGTTCGCGGCCAACCAGCCCGTGACCCACCTGATCCAGACCTGCGCGCTGCTGGCCCTGCTGCTCGTCCTGACGCTGCTGCGGGCCGGCGGGCCACCGTCGCGGCGGCCTGCCCGCCGGGCCCGCACGGCCGGCCTTGGGGTCACGCTGATCGCGGCGGTCACGGCCGCCGCGGCGCTCGCGGCGATCGCCTCGGTACCGGCCGACGCGGCCCAGCGGTTCAACCCGCGCCCGCTGCTGACCGCGCCCCTGCACCTCGAGCAGGCCCTCAGCCCGCTGTCGGCGGTTCGCGAGCAGGTCAGGCTGCCCGATCCAAGCACGCTGTTCACCGTCACGATCACCGGTCCCGCCGGCGCCACGGTCCTGGTCCAGACCGTCGCCCTGAACGCTTATGACGGCTCGCAGTGGACGAGCTCGGACTCCTACCTGGTGGCCGGGCCGGTCCTGGGACCGGGACCGGTCGTTTCTGGCGGGGCCCGGCTCACTGAGCACGTAGCGCTGAACGGGCTGACCGGACCCTACCTGCCGGTGGAGGGCCGCCCGACGCAGATCGACGCGAGCCTACGTCCCGGCTCGCTGGTCGGCTTTGACCTGCAGTCGGGCACGCTGGTCGCCGACGCGACGACCCTCGCCGGAGCCTCCTACACGGTGATGGCCACCCGGCAGCCGGAACCGGCCGGCCTCATGAACGCCGCGGCGGGAAGCGGCCCGTCCCTCGCGCCCTACCTGCAGCTGCCGCCGGCCCCCGCTCAGCTCGCCGCGCTGGCCACCTCGGTCACGGCCAAAGCAAGCACGCCGTACACGAGGCTGATCGCCCTCCAGGACTACCTGGACGGCCTGCCAGTCAATCCCGACGCTCCGCCGGGCGACTCCTACGGCACGATCGTGCGGCTGCTCACCGCCACGACCGCGCAAGCGAAGGCTGGCTTCACCGACCAGCACGCATCGGCCTTCGCGATCCTGGCTCGCCTTGAGGGAATCCCAGCACGGGTCGTGGTGGGCTACCGGCTCCGCTCCCCCAGCGCGGTCCAGGGCAGCAGCCGCACCTACACCGTCACGACGGCGGATGCCTACGCGTGGGCGCAGGCGTACTTCCCCGGCTCCGGCTGGATCAACTTTGACCCCAGCGACACCAGCCGCACGGTCTCGCTCCCGAGGGTCGTTCCCGTCCCGACACCGCCACCAGGGCCGCGGCCGTCAACGGCACCGCCGGGCACCAAGCCGGCGACCCCGTCGCCCCGCCCGCGGCAGTCGCCGGCGTCCGCGGCGCCAACCGCTGCGGCCGGCCCCAGCCCTGGCCCCGCGGCCTGGCCCCTCCCGGCGTCGGTGACGGTACCCGTGCTCGTCGCGCTGGCCTGCGCCGGCGTGGCTGGCACGACGGCCCTAACGCGGCTGGGCCGGCGGCGGCGTCGGCACTCAGCCGGCACCATGGCCACCCAGGTGCTCGGGGCCTGGGACGAGGCCGTTGACCGGCTGGCCGACGTCGGCGTGGTCATGGATGGCTCGCTGACCGCGCTGGAGCTGGCCGGGCGGGCCACGGCCGCCGGCCGCGCCACCCAGGCCGGGGCGGGCGCTCGCGTCACTCGCGAGCAGCGCTCGCTCGCCCTGGCCCAGCCGGTGCTCGGCGAGCTCGCGGCTCGGGCAACCGAGGCGGGCTTCAGCGGCGGGCAGCCCGACCCGGATGCCGTCAAGCGGGCCTGGAAGCTTGAGGGCCTGCTGAGCGGGGTCCTCTACCAGGGCTGGCGCGCACCCTACCGGATCGTGCACTGGACCATTCCCGCCCCTCGACGGCGGGCAACTCAGCCGTGGAGGAGGCGGTGATGGCACCCCGGATGTTCTGGCCACCGCGACCAGGGCGGGTGCGGGAGCTCGCGTCGCGCCGGCCCGCCCGCGTAGCCGCCACCGGCCTGGCGGCCATCTTGGTGGCCGTGCTGCTGGTCTCGGGTGCACGTGACAGCTACCCGACTACCCGGGTAGTTCAGGACTCCGGCCTGGCCTGGGTGACCTCCGACCAGATCGGATCGCTCACCCTGCTGGACGGCATCGCCGGGCAGCCGGTGGTGAACGTCCGCGTGACCCACGGGAAGGACGACCCGCTGCAAGCCGGGCAGGCCGGCCCGGCCGGCTTCGCGCTGGACCCAGCCACCGGCCAGCTGACGCGAATCGACGGCTCCTCCTACGCCACGCAGACAGCCCAGGAGCCACTTAATAACATCGGCAAAACGCTCCAGTTCCTGTCCGGGCCGCGCGCCGCCGATGTCGTGGACGGGGACGAGAACGTGGCGGTCAGCTACGATCCGGGGACGCTGCAGCAGGTCAGCGAGTCCCTCCTGTTCGCCGCGGGACCCTCCAACGACACGGCCGTCATGGACTCGTCCGGGCGGGCCTGGGTCCTCAACCAGGGATCGGGCCGCCTGGCCTGGCTCACCGCCACAGCATCGATCCCCGCCCGGCAGGCCTTCTCGCCCGGCTCGTGGCTGGTCCTCGCCGACGGCGAGCCGGTCGTGGTGGATACCAGCGCCGGGCGCGCGTACCTCATCGGCCCGAGTGGGTCCGCGACCGCCAGCCTTGCCCTCGGCCCAGCCACCGGATCCGGTACGGCCTTTTCCGGTGCCACGGCCCAGCGGGAACTTGTGGTCGCGGACAGCGCGCACGGCACCTATCAGACCTGCAGCTTCGGCGTGGGCACCTGCTCCAGGCCCCGCAACGGCGGATTCCGCGGTCACATCGTCGGCGCGGCGGTCACCGCTCACGACCACATCTACGTGCCCGACTACACCGCGGGGACCGTGTGGGTCCTCGACCCCACCGGCGCCACGCTACCGGTGGAAACCCCGGCCGTGGCCGGCCCTGGTCCCTTCGACCTCTTCGACCGCAGCGGCCTCGTCTTCTACAACGACCCGCAGTCCAGCCGGGCGGGGACGATCGCCGCCGACGGGACGCTCAGCCCGATCGTGAAGTACTCCTCCGGCTCATCGGCACCGTCGGCCACCGAGTCGCCCTCGCCACCGCATTCGTCGGTCCCCACCTCGAAGCCCCCGGCTACCTCGCCGCCATCGACCTCGCCACCGGGCACCCAGACGCCATCCCCGAATCCGGGCCAGTCGCAGTCGCCCGGTAACACGCCGATGCCGCACTCACGTGGCGGGCCGAAGAGCAGTCCGACCCCCAAGTCGAGCCACCCGTCAGGGCCAGGCGGACCGACGGCGTCCTGCTCACCCGGCTCGTCATCGGCGAACGCGTTGCTTGCCGACTCGAGCTCTCCTCCGGCCCCGTCGCCGCAGACACCGGTTACCCTCACCGACCCGGGGAGCACCGGGGTCTATGGCATTGCCTACATGGCGAACGGCACGCTGGCCGTCGGAGACCTCAACGGGTCCAGTTATCTCTGGAACGTCGCGGCCCAGAAGGTCACCGCGATCTTCCCTGGTACGAGCAGCGCGGGAGTATTCGGCCTGGCGCTCAGCCCCGATGACCGGTTCCTGGCCGTGAACACGCTCAACCCCAGCACAAACTGGACCAACGCCGGGATCGAGCTGTGGAGCACCGCCACCTGCCAGAAGCTCGCGACCCTGAACGACCCGAGCAGCGCTGGGGTCGGCAACCCAGTGGAGTTCAGCCCCGACGGCGGCACCCTCGCCGCCGACGACGCTAATGGCTGCATCTACCTGTGGAGTACCACGTCGTACAAGCACACCGGCACTCTTTGCGATCCGGGGATCGGCGACCGGGACTACGGCATCGCCTTCAGCCCGACGACCGGCCTGCTGGCCGCGGGCGACATCGACGGCACTACCTACCTGTGGGATACGCGGGAGCAGAAGATACTCCAGACCATCTCCGAGCCTGGCGGCGTTCCCGTCAAGGGCGTCGCATTCAGCGCCAACGGCACCCTGGCCACCAGCGACAATGACGGGAACGTCTACCTGTGGAACGCCACCACCGGCACCCGGATCGCTACCCTCGACGGCATCAACGGCGCGGTCGCGCAAAGCATCGCGTTCAGCCCGAGCGGGAACCTGGTGGCCGCGGCCGTCAACGACGATCCGGAAGGCCTGTACGAGGTTATCGTGTGGACGGCCACCGGCCAGGTCCTCACCGTCTTCCGCTCCTCGGCCAGCATCGGCGGCACCCGGCTGGCCTTCAGCCCGGACGGGGAGTCACTCGCGGTTGGCGACGAGAACGCCCACACCTACGTCTGGAACGTCAGCCACCTCGGCACCTGAGCAACCGCTACGGGGAAAGCACCTCAAGCACCCGGCCACGGGTATGGGTGGTGAACTGGGCGAGGATCGCGGCGATGACCAGGGGGCAGGCGATCAGCATCAGCGCCGAGAAGACCGACAGGTGCGGGATCAGTGGCGCGAGCACCAGGATGCCGATGCCGCCGCCGATGTGGCCGGTGCCGTCGACGAGGCCGAAGCCGGTCGTGCGGGCGCGGGTCGGGAAGCTCTCGGCCGTGAGCGCGTAGGTCGGGGTGACCCAGAGGTTGAAGCCGACGAAGATCAAGATGGCCCCGGCGAACGCGATGCTGGCCCTGCTTCCTGCCGCCGCGAGGACGAGCGCGCCGATGAGCGTCACCACCGCCGCGATCGGCAGCCAGTAGCGCCGCTCCAGCTTCTCCACCAGCAGCGACATCACCACGACCTCAGCCACGAAGCCCAGTGTCCCGATGGCGGTGATGACCCCGGCCTCGGGCGGTGAGTACTTCAGGGAGACCAGGACCGACGTGAACCCGGCGGCACAGGAGTAGACGGTGATGTAGCCGGCGAACCACAGGCAGAAGAGCAGGATCACGCGGCGCAGGTAGACCGGGTTGGTGAGCAGGCCGGAAAGCGGCCTGCGCCCGGCCGACGGCCAGTGCGTGGGGACGTGCCCGCCGACCAGCTCAGGCAGCGGCCCCGCCCTCATGTCGCGCGCCTCCATGTGCTCGACGATCTTCCTGGCCTCGGCCACCCGGCCCCGCTGGACCAGCCAGCGAGGCGACTCCTGCAGGTCGAAGCGGAGTGCGATGGCGACGAGGGCCAGGATGGCGCCGATGCCGTACATCCACCGCCAGCCGTCGCTGAACGTGGGGCTGGCGGCCGCGAACGGCAGCCCGGCCGGCCACGGGGCCTTCGACGTGGTCAGGAACAGCCCTAGCCAGATCCCTACGACCGCGCCGAGCGCCGAGTTGATGAAGATGACCGTGGTGAACTTGGCCCGGGACTTGAGCGGGGATACCTCGCTCATGTACGTGTTCACGATCGCCAGGTCGGCACCAATTCCGATGCCGGTGATGACGCGGGAAATCGTGAAATTTACATAGTCGGGAGACAGCGCGCTATAAAGCGATCCCAGCCCGGTGATGAGCATCGTGATCACTAGCATGTTCTTGCGGCCGATCCGGTCGGAGACCGGGCTGAGGATAAGGGCGCCGATCACATAGCCCGTAAGGTTGAGTGCGGTGGGCATCGGCAGCCTGCTCAGCGCGTGCGCGGGCGTGCAGCCGGGCACCAGCTGAGTGCAGGTCTGCACGAAGCTCACGTTGATGTCGAAAATGTCGTAAAAGGTGAACAGGAAGCCTAGCCCGATGATCACCAGGAACGACGGGGATAGCGACCAGGCTCGCAGCCGGTCTAGCCGGGCCATGAGCTGGCGTGATTCCGGCGGGATGACCTCGCCAGCCAGGGCATGAGTTACCTTCGCGGGGAGCATAACCGTTTACTACCACGCCGTGACTGTCAGTATTCATCGATATTGGCAAAAGCAAGGTCTGGCCGCGACAATGCGAAAGTTTCGAGAATTATGTTTCGAAAGATTTCCGAAACTCGTTGACAAGATCCACCCGCTGATCCAACACTGACGTATGGAAGTCGTCGGGGCGCAGGCACTATCGCCCTATCACCGTGACCCGGGCGCGTGGCTGCGGCAAGAATACGTGGAGCTGGGCCTGCTTGACACCACGCCTGGGAGCGCACGCGCGCACGTGGTGAATGTACTGCGAGAATGGCGATTGACGGAACTCGCCGAGGCGGCGGAATTGGTCGCCTCCGAGCTTGTCACCAACTCCGTGCTCGCAACCCGCGCGGTCGGCTGGCCGGCCCGGCAGCCGCCGGTGCGGATGTGGCTGCTGAGCGACCACGCCAGCGTGCTGGTGCTGGTATGGGACCCCGTCTCGGCCTCCCCGGTGCCCGGCGAGGCCGGGACTGACGATGAAAGCGGCCGGGGCCTGGCGATCGTCGCCGCCCTCAGCGAGGCCTGGGACTCCTACCCCGATTCCGCCCTGGGCGGGAAGGTCACCTGGGCGCTCATCACTGCCCCCTGATAAGGAGCCGTTCGCGGCGTGGCGGGCACGGAACGCCGCGACCGTCGTCCGGCTGGCGCAGGCCCCGGAGCAGTAACGGCGCGACCCGTTGCGGGTCGTGTCCGCGAACCAGCGACCGCATCCGGCGGCCGCGCACCGCCGCAGGCGCTCCCGCCCGTCGCGGCACACGTACAGCACCAGCCCCGACACCGCCATGGCGGACATCGTCCCGGCCGATGCCACCGAACGCGCGGTACTCGCCGTGGTAGCGGCCGAGGTGTGCGTGGAGAACGACTTCTGGTGCGGTACCGACAGCGCCAAGGCCGCCCTGTCGAGCGCCGCCGCGGCCGTGGCGGCCGTGGCGGCCGTCACCACGGACGATGGCGCGCTCGCCTGGGACCTGGACCTGCAGTCCCTGCGTCACGATTACTTCGCCGAGTTGCTGACTCCCGATGGCCCCCGGTTCGGTCCCGACGGCCGCGACCCGGCCGTAATCGAGGACCTCACCGCCCGCGCCCGGCGGCTGCGCGACCAGGCTCCCGACCAGCGGCGGCTGGCCGCCGCCACCTTCTGGGCCGGCCTGGTCGAAGACAACCTACGCAGCGATAACGTGGCGGGAGAGTCGCTGTTCGCCCAGGCGCTGGCGACGGCCGAGGAAGCAGGCGCGGACCTGACGATCTCCGAGGCGCTGCGGCACCTCGGCTACTGGACAAGCCAGCACGGCGACCTCGATGTGGCCCGCGAGCAGTGGGAGCGTTCTACCCGGCTGCGCCAGCGGGCAGGCGCCGTCCCCTACGTGCTGGCCCAGTTCCTCCTGCTGGCCCAAGTCGCCCGCGACTCCGGCGACGTCGCCAGGGCGCGCACGCTGGCCAGCGAGGTGCACGCCTGGGCCCTCGCCCTCGGCATCGGCATCCTCGCCACCCAGGCCGAGAACCTGACCCTAGATGCCGGTGGCGGCGACTAGGCCCTCGAGGACGGCTTCCTCGACGGTGCGCGGGGACAGGCAGTCGCCGATGGCGACGTGCGGCAGGCCGCGGGCGGCGACTTCGGTGATCATCTCCCCGGCTGGCTCGCTGCCGCAGGCCAGGACGAGGGCGGCCACGTTCTCGACGAGGATCGGCTCGTCGGTCAGGACGTGCTGCAGGTAGACCGTGTCGTCGTCGACTCCGTAGGGCCGGGTGAGCGGGACGACGGTGATCCGCTGCCTGGCGATCGCCGCGAGAAGCCGGTCCCTGACGTACTGCTGCAGGCTCTCGCCCGCCGCGTAGCCGCGGACGGCCAGCGTGACCTGATGGCCGGCCTGGGCGAGCAGTCGCGCCGTGCCCAGGCCGGCCCAGTCACCGCGAAAGTCGGCCACGACGACGTGCCCGCCCGGCACGGCTCTCGGATCCTCGATGACCTGCCAGGCGTCGGCGACCCAGGGGCTGCCTATGACTTCAAGCGGCGGCCGGTACGGCCGCGCGCCGGTGGCGAGGACCGTGAGGTCTGGCCGTTCTGCCCTGATGGTGGAGAGGTCGACGGGGAAGCGGAGCTTGACGTCCACCCCGGCCCGGGTGACCTCGCGATACAGGTTGGTGATCGCGCCGCCGAACTCCTCCCGGCCGGGCAGGCGCTGGGCCAGCAGGACCTGGCCGCCGACGCGGCCCGATGCCTCGGCCAGGATCACGTGGTGGCCGCGCTCGGCCGCGACCGCGGCGGCCTTCATCCCGGCCGGGCCGGCCCCGACGACGAGCACCTTCCTTGGCCGCTCCGCCCGCCGCCTGATGCCGTACAGCTGCTCGCGGCCGGTCTCGGGGTGCTGGATGCAGGAGATCGGGAAGCCCAGGTGAAAGTGCCCGATGCAGGCCTGGTTGCAGCCGATGCAGGCGCGGATGTCGTCGGCCTGGCCGGCCTTGGCCAGCCGTGGCATGTCCGGGTCGGCGATCATCGCCCGGGTCATGACGCAGGCGTCCGCCTGGCCGGCCGCCAGGATGAGCTCGGCGTCCGGCGGCTGGTTAATCCTTCCTGCGACCAGAACGGGAACGCCAGCTCTCCCCCGTACCCGCGCCGCCACCGGGGCGAGGTAGCCGCTGGCGTTGGTCATGTCGGGGGCAATGTGATCGGATCCGGCCAGGGTGGCGGAGGTCCCGGTGGTGATGCTGAGGTAGTCGGCGAGTCCCTCGTCGGCCAGCGCGACGGCGGCTGCCTCGGCGATGTCCTCGGGTAGCCCGGCCGGGTCGCGCTCGTCGAGTGAGATGCGCAGGCCGACCGGGAAGTCGTCTCCGCAGTGCCGCCTGACCGCCTGGAAGGCCTCGCGCAGGAACCGCATCCGGCTGCCCTGGCTGCCACCGTAGGCGTCGGTGCGCTGGTTGGCGGCCGGGTTGAGGAACTGGGAGGGCAGGTAGCCGTGGCTCGCGACGATCTCGGCGCCATCGAATCCCGCGGCCTGCAGCCGCCGGGCCGCCTGGCCGTAGCCCTCGATGATCTCCCTGACCTCGGTGATCCGCAGCGGCCTTGGCATGACGCGAAACCGCTCGGTCGGGACGGCCGACGGGGCGACCGCGACGAGCAGGGTGCCCTCGTCGTAGTCCATCACCTCGCGCCCCGGGTGGAAGAGCTGCCCGAACAGCCGGGTGCCGTGTGGCTTCACCGCGGCGGCGAGCTTGCGGTAGCCGGGGATGCAGTCGTCGTCGGTCGCCATCAGCACGTGGCTGGTGTAGCGGGCCGTCTCGTGGACGCCTGATACCTGCACCACGATTAGCCCGGCCCCGCCGCGGGCGCGCGCCTCATGGTAGGCGACCAGCCGGTCGGTGACGTGCCCGTCGTGGGCCATCACGGTGTCGTGGCCCGAGGAGACAATCCGGTTGGGGATCGTGACCGAGCCGATGGCCAGCGGGCTGAACAGGTGCGGGAAGGACGAGCCGGTCACGGAAGGATGTTAATAGCGTATTATTAAAAAAGACAAGACCCCGGCACCCGAGAATGTGCTCATGACCTTGCGCCTGCCCGATGTCCCCCGGCCAGCCGGGCGACCGCCGCTGCCCGCCGACGAGCTCAGCAGGCGCAAGCGGGCGATCCTCGACGCCGCGCTGGTCCTGGTGGCCGACAAGGGGGCCGACGCGGTCCGGCTGCGCGACGTGGCGCGCGCGGCCGAGGTGTCGGTGGGCTTGCTGCAGTACTACTTCGAGTCGCGCGACCAGCTCATCCAGGAGGCGTTCAGCCAGCACGCGCGGCACGTGATCGAGGTGGTGCGGCTGGCTGACGACTCGCACGCGGCGCCCTGGGACCGGCTGACGGCCCTGCTCGAGGCGGCGGTGCTACGGCGGGACCTGCGCCAGTCGGCCGCGCTGTGGATGGAGTTCACGTCGGCCTCACTGCACGACGCGGACCTGCGCGCGCTGGTGAAGGGCACGTATGAGGCCTGGCGGGACCTGCTGGCCGAGATCATTGAGTGCGGCATCGAGGCCGGGACGTTCCGCCCGGTGCTTTCCGCGGACCTGGTGGTCTCCTGCCTGGTCGCGCTGATCGACGGATTCGAGCTGGCGGTGGCGATCGACGTGCACGACGCGACGCCGCAGGCCGTGGTGGAGAAGCTCACCGGAACGGCCAGGGTGCTACTGGCCGGCCGTTCCTTATGACCGAAATTTTCGGCCCAAATCGAAACTTTTCGGCTCGCCCGCGCCGATGCGGTTCAAATCCCGTTTGTTTGAGTCCGCGAAATATTTCGACTGTCCTAACCCCTTGACCAGTCCCTTTACCGATAACTGCTGTTAAGCATGGTTAACCTGAGGTTAATTTTATCTCCGAAACTTTTCCGAAAGTAATTGACAGAATAAGGCGGTGATTTCACACTAACGTCACCTACAGTTAAGGAGGAGCGCATGAAGGCTCCACCCACCCGGATCAGGCCGGTGCTCGGCATCCTCGCCGCCGCACTGCTGGCCGCGGCGATGGCGATGCTTCCCGGTGGCATCGCCAGGGCCGCGACCCAGATCTGCTCCAACCAGACCGGCACCAACGGTGGCATGTACTACCAGAGCTGGTCCAACGGCCAGGGGTCGGCCTGCATCACGCTGAACTCGGGCAACAGCTACTCCACCACGTGGAGCGGCATCGGCGACTTCGTCGACGGCGTCGGCTGGAATCCGGGCAGCAGCAACACGGTCAGCTTCTCCAGTAGCCTCAGCGCGTCCGGCGGGACCTCGCTGATCTCGCTCTACGGCTGGTCGACTAACCCGCTGGTCGAGTACTACATCACCGAGAACTACGTCGGCTCGCCGAACACGGCCGGGACCTACATGGGCCAGGTCACCAGCGACGGCGGCACGTTCAACATCTACGAGCACCAGCAAGTCAACCAGCCCTGCATCACCGGCAACTCCTGTACCTTCGAGCAGTACCTGGCGTACCGGACCTCGCCGGTCAGCAGCGGGACCATCACCACGCAGAACTTCTTCAACGCGTGGGCCAGCCACGGGATGAACCTGGGCACGCTGAACTACCAGATCCTCGCGACCGAGTCCTACGGCGGCGGCAGCGGTAACTCCAGCGTCACCGTCAACTCCGGCGGCTCGTCCGGCGGTGGCGGTTCTGGCGGTGGCGGATCCGGCGGCGGCGGCTCGGGTGGCTCGTGCACCGCGACGCTGTCGGCGGGCTCGTCCGGGAGCAACTGGTACAACCTCAACGTCTCGGTCTCCGGCTCGAGCAGCTGGACCGTGACGGTGAACATGGTCGCTCCGGCGGTCGTCTACTCCACCTGGAACGTCAACGCCACGTGGCCCAGCCAGTACGTGATGAAGGCGACTCCCAACGGCAGCGGCAATAACTGGGGGTTCACGGTCTCGCCCAACGGGACCTGGACCTGGCCGTCGGTGTCCTGTAGCACCGGGTAGCCGACGGCGCCTTCGCCCGGTGGCGCGGTGGCCTGGCCAGGCCGCCGCGCCACCGGCGTTTCATCCCTGGTTACTCCGCAGCGCCCGACACCCGCAGCCAGTAGTCCCAGCCGGCCTGGATCTGGGCCGGGGACCAGACCTCGGCCCGCTTGGCTACCGTGTCCTCCTCGCCACCCCAGCGTTGCAGCGGGCCGGCCGCCATCGCCGTCAGCTGAGTCCGGCAGGCCCGGTCGAGCAGGATGGCGGTCATGACGGCGGTTGGCAGGTCCGGACCGACCGCCACCATGCCGTGCTGCGGCATCAGGCAGGCCGGGGCCGGGCCAAGCGCGTCGGCCAGCGCCTGGCCGAGCGAGCGGTCCCTGATCAGGCCGCCAGTCAGCGTGAAGCGCGGGACGTCAGGGTAGGCGAACAGCGATCCCGCGTGGCTAAGCGGGCGCAGCGGCACGTCCAGCGCGGCGAAGGCGTTGGCCGCGTCGGAGTGCGTGTGCACGGCCGCGCCCACGTCGTCGCGGCGGGCCATGATCTCGGTATGGATCGGGTACTCGATGTGCCGCCGGCCCGTCCCCTCCAGCACGTCACCCTCGGGTGAGACCAGCACGACCCGGGCGACGCTGATCTCCTCAAGGCCCCACCCTGCGCTCTTCATCCAGGCCCCGCTGTCCCGGGGGTCGCGCACCGAGGCGTGCCCCCACACCATGTCGGCCTGCCCGGCCGCCGCGAGCGCCCGGCTGCCCTGCACGACGAGCCTGATCGCTTCTTCGGAATCCCTCGGGGTAGTCGCCACCGGGCCAGTCTAGTAACGCGGGCCCTCACCCAGACGACGGGCGAGCCGCACCACATCGCCGCGAGCCACCTGTTCCTCATGGAGAACAGCTTTGTCACCGGCACGGTGCTCACCGTCGACGGCGGCCTCACCCTGACAGGAAGCTAGGACGCGGTCAGTACCTCGATCAGCTGGGGCAGCCGGCCCAGGAGCCGGAGGCCCGCGATCGGGTCGGAATAATCACGGGAGTGGACGATGTACCCGTCCCGCACCGTGATGACCATCGCGAAGCGGCTGGAGAACGTCTCACCCGAGGGCACCTTCTCGCCGTGCAGCTGGTACTCGACGATGACGACCTCGGGGTTGGCCGTCTGGTGGAGGGTCACCTCGCTGAGGCTGGTGTACCGCCGGCTCGCCATCCCGGCCTGGAACCTGGCCCGCAGTTCCTCGCGAGTGGCTCGCGACCGCGCCGGAAACAGGGACTCCACCGCGAACGGCAGCTCGATGACGACCTCGGGCGCGTAGCAGTCGGCCATGTCGCCCGGTTTGCCGCTGATGGCGGCGCGCAGGAACTCTTCCACGGTCTCCCGCGCGGAGCGCGTTATGGCTGGCATCGTCAGAGACTCCTTGCTCGGCTAGAATCGGAGAGTTGCCTCCGCTTTGCCACCATAGCGGAGACAGCGCCCCGCTTTCAACCATCCCGCGGAAGGAGACCCCATGCCGGACGACGCCGTGGCGGACGAGGCCGTGGCGGGCCGGCCACTGCGGGCCGATGCGCGGCGCAACCGGGAGCGGGTTCTCCAGGTGGCAAGGAGTGCCTTCGCGGCCGAGGGACTGTCGGTTCCCCTGGACGACATCGCCCGGCGCGCCCACGTGGGGCCGGGCACGCTGTACCGCCACTTCCCCACCAAGGACGCCCTCATCCAGGCGGTGCTGCTCGACCGGCTGCACGACCTGGCCAGCATGGGGGCCGGCTTGCGCGACGACGCGGATCCCGGCGAGGCCTTCTTCGCCTACCTTGACCGGCTAGCGGAGGAGGCCGGGCCAAAGCGAGACCTGTTCGACGCGCTGGCCAGCGGCGGCGTGGAGGCCGGCCCGGCGGTCCTGGCCGCCGCGTCCGACGTACGCGCCCACCTCACCGACCTGTTCGAGCGGGCCAAGCAGGCCGGGGCCGTGCGCCGCGATATCGGGCGGGCTGAGCTGACGTCGCTGCTGGCTGGCCTCCTTTTCGCGATACGGCCCGGGTCCGGCGCTAACCAGGCACTCGTGCTTTCTGTCTTCCGGGACGGCCTGCGGCCTCGCTTATCGGCTAGGTGAAGGTGGGCTTGAGGTCGCCGGTGAGAGGGACGTCCGGCTGCTGGGTGTTGTCGACGACGTAGGAGGTCAGCTGGTACTTGCCGCCCGTCTGCCACTGGACGCCGACCGGAGGGGTCATGACCGCGCCGGGAGCGGGGTTCTTGGGGTTGGTGAAGTCCATCGGGCCGGCCAGCGCGTCGGGGATGTTCACCTTGTGCAGGGCGGCGGCGACCTCGTCGTGGTCATGCGGATTGTCCACCGTGGAGAAGGCCGTGTACGCGATCTCGAAGAGCGTGTAGTTGCTGATGTTCCCGTTGGGCTGCCCATAGCCGTCGGCGGTGAACAGGGCGGCCATCTGCGCGCAGGACTGACCGGTCAGCGAGGAGTGCCACGGGAGTCCCGGCACCCACCAGGCATCGGTGCACACGTTGTTCACGATGTCGCCCATGGAGTAGGCGTCGGTTGGGAACAGCAGCACCTTCGCCACGGTCGCCAGCTTCGGCTTGAAGCCCTGCTCGACGGACTGCTTCCACATGACGGCGAAGTCAGGGGGCAGCGGCACGTTCGTGAAGAAGTCCGCCTTGTCCGCCTTGAACTGGGAGATCATCGAGGAGTAGTTCGCCAGCCCATCGGTATAGGCGGCCGACAGGTCGATCGTGTACCCGGCCGCCTTGGCGATCGGCGGGAACACCGCGCGGAACGCGTTGCCGTCGGGGTCGTTGGGAAACGCGGCCCCCACGACGTGGTTGTTGCCGTACTTGTCGCCGATCCGGTTCCACATCGGGATGAACGCCTTGATGAGGTGCTCGGCACCGAGGAAGAACATGACCGAGTACTTAGGGACAAGGGTCGGCTTGGCCGGGTTGCCGCCCAGGTTCGCGTACCACGATTCCCAGGGGATGTTGCAGCAGACCAGCGGGGTGCCGAGGGTCTCCGCCTCACTGGCGACCGCGTTGACGGTCTCCGGGGTGGAGGAGGCGAACAGCATGTCCACGTTGTCGGCCTGGATCGCCTGCTTGGCCAGGTTCCCCGCCCGGGTGACGCTGGACTGGCTGTCGTAAGGCGTGATGTTGACCTTGTAGGTCTTGCCGCCGATCTTGAAGCCGTTCTTGTACGGCGTCGTCTGCTTGATCTGCTGGATGATCCAGGCGTCGGGGTAGCCGAAGCCGGACAGCGAGCCGGTCTGCGGGTAAATCCAGCCGATGGTGATCTCGCCGCCGCTGCTCAAGCCGCCGCCCGAGCTGCCCGAGCTGCCGGTCGAGCCCTTGAGGCTGGAGCTGCACGCGTCCAGGAGCGCGCCACCGCCCATGGCGGCCGCGCCCGCGCCAGCCGCGCGGAAAAGGGTGCGCCGGGAGACGCCTTCAGCTGCCCCCGGTCCTGACTGTCTATGTCCCGGCCGGTCCGGTCCCGGCGGGGAAACAGCGTCGCTCATCGCCGTGTCCTACCTTTCACAATGATCACTTTGGACGGCGCGAAGGCCTGTGATAAGCCTGTTGGAATCGCCGAAAGTGTCAATGCGATGTTCTAATATTCAGGACGGCAGGGCTGCCGATTCTGAATAATTTCGAGCGATTTCGATTTGACGGCGAACCGCCTGCTCAAGGCGAGCTGACTCCTCGAAGCACGCGACCAGCTCTTTCGTCAGGCGCTCGACGCGGTCGGCCACGGGCTCGCCGTCGGGATTGCCTCGCTCGGGGGCCCCCACGTAGCGCCCGGGCGTGAGGACGTGGTCATGCTGGCGGATCTCCGGCAGGGACACCGACTTGCAGAAGCCCGGGACGTCAGGGAAGGCCGCGCCGGCCTGGCTGGCCTGCCGCCAGGCCTGGTAGGCCCCGGCGATCGCGGCGATGTCCGCAGCCCCAAGGAAGCGCTCGGTCCGGTCGGCCATCGTCCCCCGCTGGCGCGCGTCAATCACCAGGATCTCCCGCGGGGCGCCGGCCTCGAGCAGCCACAGGCAGGCGGGAATCGGCGTGGTGCGAAACAGTTGCGGCGGCAGGGCCACCACGCACGAGACGATCCCGGCCTCGACCATCGCCGCGCGGATCTCGCCCTCACCGGACTGCCGCGACGAAAGCGAGCCATTGGCGAGCACGACCCCGGCCCGGCCGCCGGGAGCCAGCTTGCCCGCGATGAGCTCCAGCCAGGCGAAGTTCGCGTTGCCCGCAGGGGGAACGCCATAGGCCCAGTCCCTGGACGCGTCGCGTGCCCACGAGGACATGTTGAACGGCGGGTTGGCGAGGATGAAGTCAGCTGCCAGGTCAGGGTGCTGGTCGGCGGCGAAGGTGTCGGCCGGGCGCTCCCCCAGGCTTCCCGCGACCTGGTGGATGGCCAGGTTCATGCGGGCCAGCCGCCAGGTCCGCTCGTTCGACTCCTGGCCGAAGACGCTGATGGCGTCCGGCTGGCCGTGGTGGGCCAGCACGAACTTCTCGGCCTGCACGAACATGCCACCTGACCCGCAGCACGGGTCGTAGACCCGGCCGCTGAACGGCTGCAGCATCTCCACCAGCAGCGTCACCACGCTGGCCGGAGTGTAGAACTCTCCGGCGCGCTTTCCCTCCGCCCGGGCGAACTGGCCAAGGAAGTACTCGTAGACCTCACCAAGCAGGTCACGCGGGTCGCCAGCGGCCGGCAACTCGGCGATGAGGGAAATGAGGCCAGCTAGCCGTGACAAGTCCACGCCCGCCGCGACGATCGGCGGCAGCACGCCAGCCAGGTCCGGCCTTGCCGCGGCGAGCTCGTCGGTCGCGGCGGCGATGAGGGCAGCGCCCTGATCCGGAGCGCTGGCGACCTCGTTGGCCAGGGCCGTCCAGCGGGTGTCGCCGCACATGCGGCGCAGGAAGACCAGGCTGAGGACGTAGTCCTTGTACTGGGCGGCGTCCATGGACCCGCGCAGCCGGTCAGCCGCCTTCCACAAGGTAGCGTGCAAGGCGGCCGCGGGCATGCCGCCAGGGTATTACCCGGGAAGTCCGCGCGGGCTTCCGTCAGGCCCGCTCGCGCCGTTCCATCAGGTCAATGAGCGCGCTCACGTCCTCCAGGGCGCGCAGCGTGTCGTTCAGGTGGGTGCAGGTCCCGATCCCGGTGAAGTCATCGCGCACCCGGCGGCGCAGCCCGTCGAGGCTGAGGCCGGCCAGCCGGCCGGCGCTGGGAAGCGCGCCGGGGCATTCCGGCCACGGCAGCGAGCCGAAGTCGGCCTGGCACTGGCGAAACGACCTGGTCCCCAGGTCCACCACTGCCCGCACCGTGTACTCGTGGACGACCCGCTCCACCTGGTCGGCGGCGACATGACTGTCGCGGAAGAAGCCCTCCACGTGGGCCAGGCCCTCGTCGGGCCAGACGTCGATGCGGCGCCGGCGGCGCATGGCGTGCGGCGGGAGCGGCCCGTGCGCGTGCCAGCCAAGCGGATCGTCCCCGTCCTCGACGACGCGGGGGGCGAGGGTGCCCTCGAAGTAGGGCGCGATGCCGTCGCCCAGGCCGGAGACCATGACGCCGCCGTCGACCCAGCCGGAGCACATGTCCACGACCTGCAGCGCCATCGCGGGGCGACGGCCCGCCAGCCGGGTGGACCCGGCGGAGGTGACGCTGGCCGCGAGGGTGGCGTAGCCGCTGACGAGTAGCGCCGTCGGCAGGTCATCGAGGACCTGGTACACGATGGTGCCAGCCGCGCGCTCCCCCGGCAGGGCTTCCTCGACCGCACGGCGAAACCCAGCGGAGGCCCTGGTGCCCGCCAGCCGCCGCACGCGGTCATCGGCCGGGTCGGCGCTGATCGAGGTGAGGACATGCCCGGGGGGCTGGGAGGTCGCCTCAAGCCGGACCGCGGCGACGACCGTGGCCTCGCCGGCCCGGCTCGTGTACAGGTCACGACCCTGGGCGATGAGCGTAACCGGCCCGCTCGGGCCATGCTCGCGCAGTGAGTCATGGGTGGTGGTGCGGCGAACCGAGTGCGGCCTGCGCGGCGGGGTGCCCGCCGCGGGGCCGGCGGGGCCAGGAACCGCGGGCCGGATGCTCTCCACGACCCATCACGCTACTGACCCAAGGCTTATTTTGCAATGGCCATTTTCATATGCTTGGCGCGCCGTAGACTCGGGGGCGTGACGATCGACGGCCACGCGGCTGGACCGGGCACGCGCCAGCGCGGACGGCCCCGGCTACTCGACCCGGTGACCGAGCGCAAGCTCATCCTCGGCGCCACCATCACCGTGCTTGGCCGGACCAGCTTCGACCGGGCCACGCTGGATGAGATCCTGGCCGAGGCCGGGGTGGGTACCCGCGCGTTCTACCGGAACTTCGCCTCGAAGTCAGAGGTGCTCGACGCGCTGCGGGAAGAGGAGGAGCGCCGGCTCGCCGCCCGCCTCGGCGCTATCGCCGCCGCCGCGGACTCGCCGCGGGCGGCGCTTGAGGCCTGCGTTCATGACCTGCTCGCCATCGCCTACGACCCGCAGCGGGCCGCGCGGGCCACGATGCTCGGCCACCAGGGCATGGTCGATGTGGCCGCCTCCCGTGCGGCGCGGCGCGCCCGGCTGCGGATACTCACCCCGCCCCTGGTGAGCGTCCTGGCCGCCGGCCAGGCCAGTGGCGACTTCCCGCTGGCGGACCCCGAGCGCGACGCCAGGACCATCTGGACCCTCATCTTCGCGGTGATCGAGGATGCCCGCTGCGGTGCGGAGATGCCACCGCTTGAGCAGGTGCGCGGGCACGTGCTGCGGTTCGCCCTCGGGGCGCTCGGCTACCGCTGAGGGCTGGGCGTGGTGACCTTCGCGACGGCGTAGGGGCAGTTCGGGGTCTCGCACAGCGTGACGACGCCCCTCGGCGCCTTCTTGACGCCTGCCTCGGGGTGGCCTTCCTCCCAGGCGGCGTGCTCCACGGTCTGGACCCGCAGGCTGCGCTTTCCGCACAGCGGGCAGGTGCCCGCGATCGCGTCGCCCCAGTGGGACCAGGGGTTCGCGGCGAAGAAGGCCCCCGCCACCAGCAGCGCGGCGACGGCGAACGCGACGAGCCCCAGCACGAGGAGCCCGGTTGTCACCGAGCCAAGCGGCAGGAGCGGGATGGACTTGACCAGCGGGCGCAGCCAGAACGCGAGGAACCAGCCGATGACCGCGAAGATCGCCGCGACGGTAAGCGTGGCGAGCAGGTTGTGGCCCCGCTTGTGGGCCTTGCGCTGGCTGATCGCGTCGTCGATCAGCACGTCCTCATCGGTTGCAGGCATGTCCCCAGTATCCGTCACGCCGCAAGCGTCCGACAACGAGGACGAGCCAGTTCGGCGCGGACGCCGCGACAAATGACTCGCGTGCCCCGCGGAAGCGTGCCTACCGTGGAAGGGTGCGCATTCTTACCGTCAATGTGGGCAGGCCCCGGCCGAATCCCTGGAAGCCGATCAACCTGACCGGCATCGATAAGCATCCGGTCGATGGCCCGGTGGCGGTCCTGCTGACGCCAGCCAAGGGAACGGGCGCGGTCGGCCTGGCCGGTGACCGGGTCTACGACGTCAAGAACCACGGCGGGACCGACCAGGCCGTCTACGCCTACGCCCGGGAGGACCTTGACTTCTGGGCGGCCGAGCTTGGCCGGGAACTGGCCAACGGGGTCTTCGGCGAGAACCTCACCACCGCGGGGATCGACGTGAATGGCGCGCTGATCGGCGAGCGCTGGCGCGTCGGCCCCGACGTGGTCCTTGAGGTGTCCTGCCCGCGGATCCCCTGCGGCACCTTCCAGGGCTGGCTGGAGCAGCAACGGTGGATCAAGCGGTTCACCGCCGCCGCCAGGACAGGCACCTACCTGCGGGTGATCGAGCCGGGTGACATCCGCGCGGGCGACCCGGTCGCGATCGAGCACCGCCCCGATCACGACGTGACGGTGGCCCTCACGTTCCGTGCGCTGACCACCGAGCCGGAACTGCTCGACCGCCTCACCCTCGCCGAGGCCCTCCCCCAGGAAGTCAAGGACGAGGTGGGCAAGCGGACGGCTTCGGTGTGGCGATCGGTAACCCAGCCGTCAGCAGCCGCCTGCACCTCGGACGTCACGAGTCCAGCGCGGAGAGTTGCTGATCAATGCCCGCGGCCTGCGGGTGATCGACGTGAGTAGAAAGCCACTCGCGCGCGTCAGCGGCGATCCTCAGGGAAACGGGACTTTGCGGACAGTTCAGCGCGAGTGCCAGCAGGGCATTGCGCACTTTCACGTCGTCCGGCTCCCCGCGCAGCCAGTCCAGCGCCTCCGTGACAACCTCAGGCAGTTCCGGGTATCGCGGTACTGTCTGCACGAGAGCGATCAGCTGGACACGGGAACCGGCGTCATCTGGGTCATCGAGCAGCGCGAGGCGTATCTCGAAGATGATCTCTTCTCGGGCCGAGGGCTCCGTCAGCACCGCGGCCAGGTAGGTCAGGGCCTGCCGTAGGCGACGATCCTCCGGATGGGCCACGAGCCAGGCTCTGGTCTCGCTGACCGCCTCCGCGAATTGCTCAGACCCCGGGGCGTATCGCAGAGCAGACAGGAAGCTGACCCGAGGGGCCGCATCGTCGGGACGGGCCATGACCCAGTCCCGGCTCTGCGTGTAGATCTCCGGCGCCAGCGGGCTTCCTGTCGTCAGCGCGAGGCTAAGCAACTGGAAGCGGACCACGCTGTCGTCTGGATGCAGGTCGATCCAGGCCCGCGCCTCAGCAATGGCCTCAGGTGCCTGCGGGTGGCCGGGCAGGTCCCGGATGGTAGCGAGCAGGCCGCGTCGGACGCCTGCGGCATCCGGGTGCCGGCCGAGCCAGGCTCCTGCCTCACGGATGACGTCGTGCGCCTGCGGGTGCCCGGGAAGCACGCGGATGAGCGCGAGCAGGGAGGAGCGGACCACCGTGTTACTGGAGTGCTGGCTAAGCCAGGCCAGGGTGTCAGTGATGGCCACGTCGGCGGACGGATGATCAGGAAGCACGCGGATGAGCGCGAGCAGGGAGGAGCGGACCTGCGTGTTACTGGAGTACTGGCTAAGCCAGGCCAGGGTTTCTGTGATGGCCTGGTCGGCATAGGGGCGTTCGGGGAGTTCCCGCATCAGGGTCAGCAGCCGGGCGCGCGCCACGACGTCATTGGGGTCGCTGCCGAGCCTGGCCTTCAGTGCGGTGAGCTCGTCGCGGGAGTTCATCCCGTTGGCCCCGCGGGCCAGGGAGGAGAGCGCGCGCTGTATCCGCGTGTCCTCAGGGTGCTGGCTGAGCCAGGCGCGCGTCTCGGCGATTGCCTCGTCGCCCTGCGGATGGCCGGGCAGTTTCCTGATCAAGGCGATCAGCCCGATTCGGACAATCCGTTCGTCGGGGTGCTGGCTCAGCCAGGCGCGCGTCTCGGTGATGACCTCTTCTGCGTGCGGATAGCCGCGGAGGGTACCGATGAGGGCGAGCAGGGCCGGGCGGACGTAGGCGTTCTCCGGGTGCGCGTCCAGCCAGGCGCGTGCCTCGGTGACGGCTTCCTCGAAGCCGGGGTGGCCGGGGAGCTCCCGGATGATGGCGAGCATCCGGGCCCGGGCCTGGGGGTGGTCTGGGTCGCTGTCGAGCGTGGCCCGTACCTTCGAGAGGCCCTCCGGAGTTGCGGGGACCCGGACTGGCTGACGCGGCGCCGCGCCCTTGCGTGACGAGAGGGCATTGCGCACGTACTCGCTGTCGGGGTGATCGTCGAGCCACGCCCGGGTCTTGGCGATGATCTCGTCGGCGTCGGGGCGTCCGGGGAGCGCGCGAACCAGGCCGAGCAGCGCGGGACGGACGTGCGCGTCATGGGGGTGCTGGTCGAGCCATGCCTGCACGTCCGCGATGGCCTCGTCGATCTGCGGGTGGCCGGGGAGCTTGCGGATGAGGGCGAGCAGGCCGACTCGGACATCGGTGGGGCGCGGGTGGTGGTCCAGCCAGGCTCGTGTCTCGGTGATGACCTCGTCGGCGTCGGGATGCCAGGGGATGGTGCCGATGAGGGCCAGCAGCCCGGTGCGCACCTGGGCATCGTCTGGGTGCTGGTCGAGCCACTGTCGTGTCTCGGCGATGATGGCGTCGGCGAAAGGATGCCCCGGCAAGTCGTGCGCCAGGCTCAGGAGGCGGGTGCGGCCGTTGCTGTCGTCCGGTTGCTGGCGAAGCGAGTCCCGTGCCTCCGTGAGGTCTTCGAGGGACAGTTCCCTCCCCCATGCTGCCCGCATCAGGCCAGGCAGCGCCAGCCGGATGTGGGTGTTGTGCGGGTTGTCGTCGAGCCACTGCCGTGTCTCGGCGATGACGCCGTCGGCCTGCGGGTGACCGGGTATTCCCGTGATGAAGGCCACCAGCGATGCGCGCAGGTGAGCATTGTCCGGATGGCCGGCGAGCCACTGCCGGGCCGCGGTGATCACCTCGTGTGCGTGCGGGTGTCCCGGCACCGCCCGCACCAGCCGGAAGAGCGCCTGCCTGACATCAGCGTCGTCGGGGTGGCCCACCATCCACCGAAGGATCGCGGCGATCGCCGGCCCGGCCAGCTCATGCCCGGGCGCCAGTCGCACCAGGCCCATGATCGCGCCGAGGGCGGCGGTGTCATCGGGGTGGTCACCGAAATGGGCGAGCCACTCGCGGTACAGATCGGACGTAGTCAGGAGTCCCGGCACCTTGCGGACCAAAGACAGGAGTTCTCCGCGGCTCTCGCTGTCGTCGCGGTGCCCGGCCAGCCAGTCCCGGGTTTCCGCGGCGATCTTGGCGCTGTGCGCCAGCCCGGGAAGCGCCTGGGCCAGCGTGATGAGGCCCCTGCGCACACCCGTGTCGGCTGGGTGACCGGCGAGCCAGCTCAGCGCGGTCTCCACGACCTCATCGGTGTGCGCGTTCCCTGGCAGTGCCTGCACCAGGCCAAGGGCCATGCGGCGGGCGCCGGGGTAGTCGGCGAACTGCTCGCGCGCTTGTGTAAGCACGTCCTCAATCGTGTCGGGCAGTGCCTGGGCGAGGCTGAGCCAGGCACCGCGGACCCGCCGGTCGTTGGGGTGCCGCACCGCCCAGGGCAGCACGTTCCTGATGACGTTGGCGGCGCCAGGGTGGCCAGGACTCGCCAGCACCAGCCCGATCAAGGCTTCCCTGACTTCGCTCTCGTCGGGGAAATCAGCCAGCCAGGCGATTGTTTCCGTGACCACGTCCAAGACGAGCTCCGAGGATGCGGCACCATACTGCGTGACGAGCCACAGGTAGCGCTTGCGCAGGTAGGCGTCATCGAACTGGGCCCGCAGCCAGCCAGATACCTCCGCCAGAAGCCCCGCCAGCGATACCGCGCCCGCTTCGACCAGTACCGACAGCAGAGTGAACAGGGCGCTCACCAGGGCGCGGCTGACCGGGAGCGTGATGATCCACTCCGGTGCCCGGTCGAGGAGCGCCCCGATGTCAAAGGGAAGGCCAGCGTCCGGCTGCGCGCTCGCCAGCGCCTCCCGGCGCATCCATTCCAGCAGCGCCACCCGCGCCCGCACCGCCTCCGGGTGCTCGTCCAGCCATTCGTAGACGCGGCCCAGCCGCGGACGGATCCGGGCCGGGTCTTCCTGCTGCACAACCCAGCTCAGCAGGGTCTCGTCGAGTGTCCAGCTCAGCTGGCCGTCGAGGCTGGCGCACAGCCGGCCCAGGAGGAACTGGCGCCTGGCGGCCTGCCGGCTGCGGCCGAGGATCTCGATCGCCAGGGTCGGTGCTGCGGCGAAGTCAGCCAGGTTCAGGCAGGCCTGCAGGTCATGCCCCAGCTTGTCCCGCTCGTCCAGGCTGGTGGCCATCCACGTCAGCTCGCTCGCGGCCAGCCAGCTCTCGGCGTCCCGCAGGGACAGTCGCTTCCTCAGCGTCTTGCGGAAGAGCATGGGCGCCAGCGGTGACCTGCGAATCCCGTGCACCAACTCGGCGAGGGCGGCGGTGGAGACGGCCGCGTCATCCCAGGCCTGGGCCACAGCGCCAGCCAGTCTCCGGTCGTGCGGATCCTGGGACGACTGGCAGGCGATGATGAGCTCAGCGAGCTGTGGCGCGCAGGACGGCACCCGCGCTGAGGCGCTGGCGAGCAGTCCTATCAGGTCTATCGCCTTGACCGGGCGAATCTGCCAGGCCCGTTCGGCGACCCGCGCGTGCATCGTTCCGATGAGAGGAGAAGCCGATGAGTCGGACTCATCTCGGGTCACCCGAAATATGTGCCAGCCCTGGCTCAGGGACAGCGTGCTGAGCTCATGCGCGAAGTCTGTCCGCGTTTCCGGCACCAGGCTGGCCAGGCAGCTGCGCAGTAGTTGCTCGGGACACATGACGTAGTGCCGGTTCAGGTAGCTCGTCAGCAAGAACGCGAGGACGGGCCAGCCGACGTCACCCGGCGCCGAGGCCGCGCTGATCGGAAGGCCGTTGTTGAGCGTCGACCAGATCCTCTCAATGATCTCGTCGAACGAGCTGCCGGTGGCTGTCTCCATCGCGAAGACGAGCAGGTCCTCGCGCTTCTTGTTGGCAGCGTCCTCGGGGACGCCGTACATGCTGGCCAGCGTCGATCGCTCGCGATCGCTGATGGCGTCCAACTTGAAGCTCTTCAAGTCGACCTGCCGGCCGGGGATCTGCCGCCCGAACGTCTGGAACAGGTAGGAAGGGCTCGCGCCGAGCACGGCGATGCCCGCGTGACTGGGCCGGGCCAGCCGTTCCAGAAAGATGTCCCAGCCGGAGTTGACGAAGAAGGGGTCGTCCATCAGCAGCAGGATCGGGCGGCCCTGCGCTCGGAGGTCGCCCAGTCCGCGCAGGTAGGACTCCATGTCCTCCGCCTGGAAGCGCCCCTGGTTGACCCCGAGGTCGGCGACGATTACCTCTCCCCGCTCGACGAGGGTGGCAGCGGCATGGCGCACCAGCGTGCTCTTGCCTGAGCCCGGAGGACCGGTGACGAACAGGCCGCGCAGGCGCCAGTCGTTGTCCCCCCGTACCGGTTCCAGCAGCTTGTCGCCGATCTCCCGCAGCAGGCCTTCGAACTGATCACGCTGCAGGAACTTGGCGTCGGCATTCTCGCCGTGCACGACGTCAGCCCAAGTCGGCGGGCGGGCAACATAGGGCGCCGGGTCCTTCTGCTGCTCACGAGCTAGAAATTCCTGATCAACGACCAGGAACGGGGTGAGAAATTCCTTGTCCGGGTTGATGATGATGTCTCGCGCGGCCACGTACGCATCGCGCTCGGTGGTGATGTTCTGGCCGCTTCCCGTGTCTGCTCCCACTGCCCCGCCCGCGCGTCCCCACTACCCGCCAGATAGGCGCCCTAAGTACCCGGCTTTCAGCTGAGAATACACATGTCACCCCAGTGGCTGCGAAATACCGCATACAGCGGGCCGGGTTAGGTTCCCCCGGCCGCGCTGGGGGCCAGGGCGGCCAGCAGTACCTCGATCGCGGGCGAGTCGCTCATCGACGCGCGGTGCACCGCGATGATCTCCCGGCTGGGCACTGGGTCGGCCACCGGCACGGCCACGAGGTCCGGGCCGAGCGCCGCACGGCCCAGGCGCGGGATGAGCGCGATGCCGAGCCCGGCGCGGACCAGCGCCAGGTGGCTGTCAAACTCCATCGACACGTGGGCGATCCTGGGGAGGCGGCCGGTCCCGTCGAACATCCGGTTAAGCCACTGCCGGCAGATCGACCCCTCCGGCGTGGCGGCCCAGTCCTCGTCGGCGAAATCGGCCGGCCTGACCACCGGGTAGCCGGCCAGGCGGTGGTCGCGGCGGACTATCACCTCGGCCAGATCGCAGGCCAGCGTGGTGCTGGTGAGATGGCGGGGGATCGGCAGCGGGACGTCGCCCCAGCTGTGCGCGACGCCGAGATCCGCCTGCCCGGTCGCGACGTCGCTGATGGCATCCCAGGGCTCGCGCTCGGTAATGCCGACCCGCAGCCCGGGGTAGGCGCGCAGGACCGGTGGCAGGGCTGGCGCGACCAGGCCGCGGACCGCCGTGGAGAACGCCGCCAGCCGCACGTGCCCCGCTACCGTGTTCGCCTGGCGGTGCAGGTCCGACTGGAGCGCTTCCAGGTCGCCGAGCAGGCGCGCGCCCTGCTCGGCCAGGTGGCGGCCGTGCGTGGTCAGCACGACGCCCCGGCCAACCCGCTCGAGCAGCGGGACCCCGGCCTGCCTTTCGAGTCGCTTGATCTGCTGGGAGACCGCGCTCGGGGTGTAGCCGAGCGTCTCGGCTGCCGCGGTGACGGAACCGCTCGTGCCGACGGCGCGCAGCGCGCCCAGGGCGGCCAGGTCGATCATGAAAGAATGCTACACAGTTTATCGTATGAACGTTCGCTGGTGCTTCATTGCCAACTGTCCCACACTGGGTGGCGTGAATCGCCGTGATACCGCCCTCGTCATCCTCGTCGCTGCCCTGTGGGGCTTCAATTTCGTCGTCATCGACTGGGGGATGGGCTCGGTGCCGCCCCTGCTGTTCGCCGCGATCCGGTTCACCGTGGTGGCCCTGCCGGCCTGCCTGTTCATCCCGCGGCCGCCGGTGCCGTTCCGCGCGGTGGCGGCGGTAGGGGCGTGCATGAGCCTCGGGCAATTCGGCTTCCTCTACCTGTCCATGCACCTGGGGATGCCGCCCGGGCTCACCGCGCTCGTCCTGCAGTCACAGGTGGTGTTCACCGTCGTGATCGCCGCCTTCGCGCTCCGGGAGCTGCCCTCGCGAGCACAGGTGACCGGGGTGGGACTCGGCGTGCTCGGCCTGCTGGTCGTCGGCTGCGGCGTGCTTGGGATCCTCGGGGGCCACAAGGGCTCCGGCGCTCACGTGCCGCTGGTCGCGCTGATCCTGTGTCTGCTGGCCGGCCTGTCGTGGGGAGCGGGCAACGTGGTGTCGCGCGCCGTGAAGGCGCCGGGCGGCCTTGCCCTCACGGTCTGGTCTGCGACCGTGGTCCCCGTCCCGCTTGCCGCCCTCAGCCTGCTCACCGACGGGCCCGCCGCGATGGCGCGCGGCCTGGCCCACCTCGGGTGGGACGGCGTCCTTTCCACCATCTACACCGCCGGGCTGTGCTCCCTCGTCGGGTACGCGGTGTTCAACCGCCTGCTGTCCCGCTACCCTTCCGGCCAGGTCGCGCCGTGGGTACTGCTCGCGCCCGTGGTCGCCATGGCCGCCTCGTGGGCGCTGCTCGGCGAGAAGCCGGACCCGGCCGAGCTGTCGGGCGCCGCCCTGCTCGTCATTGGCGTGCTCACCGCCAGCGGAACCCTCCGGCTCCCGCGATCCGGGACACCCGCGCTGAACGCAACCCGGTCTCGCTTCCCGGACCTTGACGGCACGCCGCGCCGGAACGGCCCGCGCGACTACGATGCCCCGCTCCCCCAGCGTCTTGAACGGTTACCTCAGGGTCACTCGTCCCGGCGCCGGTAGTTGATGACCGACTGGTCACGCCCGGCGACGTAGGCGTCCCGGCCAGCGCGGACATGGTGGGTGATCCCGCTTGCTGGAGCCTGCGCGGCCCAGGCCGCCAGCTCGTAGGCAAACCCCTGGTCCCGCCGGGCGAACCAGGTCAGGGCCTTCGCCAGCTCTTCTACTGCCTCCGGCTCATCGCGCAGGGTCTGGTCAAGCGCGTCGACCGAGCGCGCGTCAGTCCCGAACATCGTGCGAACCCGCCCCACGATCACGGGAACCAAGGCGCCCTCAGCCGCCTGGCCCGGCTTGTTGCCCTCGCCAGCCAGCATCCCGGCCACCGTCTGCGACACAACCGCTATATCCACCATGACTCCCAGCCGACAATTCCGCCTTTGCAGCCGCCCTCACCGTGACACGCCGGCTTAGGAACATACTACTGGCTGCTGGGTCCGGCCTTCGGCGCTAAACGGATGAGGCTGGAGGGACGGGCGGTACGGCCAGGATTGGTTTTGACCGGCAGCGGCCAGAACCGCCAGAACTCAGTCCGATCTCGAGCCGGTGAATGCGGTGGCAAAGTGCGGACTGGCTGGCATTCTAAGTAGATGGGGTTGCGGCTCGGCATTTGGTCGGCTCTCGTGGTGGTTGTTTTCGCCGCGTTGCTTGCCGCGGTGCCCTCGGCGCTTAAGGCAGCACATTCGGACTGGCCAACCTGGCCGATCGCGCTGGCCGGGGCGGCGCTCGCCGCGGTGGCCGGGCTGGCCAAGCCCATCGCCGGAGTCGTGACGCAGCGATGGGCCGGCATCGTGGGCAAGGGACTGACCGATCGTGATCGGGTGCGAGAGCTTGAAAAGGCGGCCGGAGGCCTACGGCTGGCGGGGACGGTCACTGACCGGGCGCTGCTTGGCATACACCCGGCTATTCCGCTGCCGCCGGGCGCGGATGAGTCGCTGGCCACGGACCTGCCGTTGTATATCCCCAGGGACGTGGACGCCGACCTGCGGGCCTGGGTGACCGCACATCAGAAACCGGGCGGGTTCCTGCTGCTGGTGGGGCCTTCCGCGGCGGGCAAGACGCGGACCGCGTATGAGCTTGTGCACGGCACGCTGGCCACCTGGCCCATGTTCATGCCATCGACGGCGGCCCAGCTCACTGAGTACTTTGAGGCCAAGCCCTCGGGGAAGAAGCTGATCGTCTGGCTGAACGAGACACGAAGGTTCCTCGGCCCAGACGGACTCACGGCGGGGACGGTCCGCCGGATACTCACGCAACGTCACCCGGTAATAATCATCGGCACCATGTGGCCGCGCGACTATGACCGGCTGACCGGCACGGCCACCACGGCGCTCGACGACAGCAGCGAGGACACCCGCGAGATCCTGGTGATGCTCGCGCAGCGCAAGGACCTGCGGCCCGAGTTCAGCGCGACCGAGCGTGACCGGGCCGGTGACCTCGCAGCCCGTGACCCGCGAATCGCCGAGGCCATCGACACCGACAGCCTGCGCCTGGCCGAGACGCTGGCGGCGGCGTCGGACCTCATCAGCCGCTGGCTCACCGCCGCAGACCCTTACGGCGCGGCGGTCATCACCGCGGCGATCACCGCTCGCCGCTGCGGCCACCCCGAGCCGTTGCCCGCCACGGTCCTGGAGCCTCTGGCGGCTGCCTTGCTGGCACCCGCGGACCGAGGCCAGGCGATGCCCGGCTGGTTCCGGGCTGCTCTCACCTGGGCGCGCATCCCGGTCCGGGGCACGGCGGCCCCCCTGACCCCGTACGGCACCACCCCCGGCGTGATCGACGGCGACCAGGTATCAGACGTCCTTGTCCAGCAGGCCGCCCGCAATACGTCAACGCCGGGCCACATCATCGCCGAGGCCAGCTGGATGCTGGTCATCAAGCACGCCTCCCCCGAAGCGTGCCAGGACATCGGGTACGTCGCCTACGAGGACCAGGCGTCAGTCGCGGAAGACGCGCTGCGCAAGGCGGCGGACGCCGGGTACGCCGGCGTGTACTCCAACCTCGGAGTCTTGCTCAGGGACCGGGGCAGGCTGGCCGAGGCCGAGCGGTGGCAGCGCAAGGCGATCGACGCCGGGAGCGTGGGCGCGATGACCAACCTGGGGAACCTGCTCGGCGACCAGGGTCACCTCCGGGAGGCTGAGGAGTGGCATCGCAAGGCGGCCGAGGCTGGGATCGCGCCGGCGATGTACAACCTGGCGAACCTGCTCACCGACCAGGGCAGGCTGGCCGAGGCCGAGCGGTGGTACCGGAGGGCGATCGAGGCCGGAAGCGCGCCCGCGATGTACAACCTGGGGAACCTGCTCAGCGTTCGCACGCAACTGCCGGAAGCCGAGCGCTGGTACCGCAAAGCCGCCGACACCGGGCACGCGTTCGCGATGATCAACCTCGGGAACCTGCTCAGTGACCAGGGCAAGCTGGCTGAAGCCGAGCAGTGGTACCGCAACGCGGCCGGCACCGCGAACGCGGGCGCGAGCGGCCTGTTCAATCTGGGGAACCTGCTGGCCGACCAGGGCCAGCTGCCGCAGGCGGAGCAGTGGTACCGCAAGGCCGCCGACACCGGGCACCCGGGCGCGATGATCAACCTCGGGAACCTGCTGGCCGACCAGGGCAGGCAAGCCGAGGCTGAGCAGTGGTACCGCAAGGCGGCGAGCAGCGCGCACGCGGCGGCGAGTAGCCGGTTCAACCTGAGGAACCTGGTCTGGGAGCAAGGCGAGAACGACGCGGACGAGCAGTGGTACCACCACAAGAAGGCCAGCGCCGACGGGACATCTCATGCGTAGCGCAGGGCAGTGACCAGAAGCGGTCATACCCGAAAGCCCGCCTGCGCACGACACGCCGCGAGTCAACAAGACCAGCCACCCATGCCATCAATGGTCGCAGGACTGGAGAAACGACGCCCGCGAACCAGGAGCTAACTGACCGCACACCGACATATTCTTTTCGCGGCCGCTAGTCCCTCCGGCGCGGCAGCCTGGTACGCGTGTTGCGGCTAACAGGGGGTCACCGGTGATGTAAATTTGGGGGTCATGGGAGCGGATTCTCGGCGGGTGTTCCTGAGTCATACTTCTGAGCTGGCCCAGTTCCCGGAAGGGCGTTCTTTCGTGGCGGCCGCGAAAGATGCGGTGGCACGGGCCGGGTACGCCGTAGCGGATATGGAGTACTTCACGGCGCGGGAAAGCTCCCCTGCGGAGTACTGCCGGGAGGTAGTGCGGGGCTGCGACGTGTACGTGGGCTTGATCGGGCTGCGATACGGGTCGCCAGTGCGCGATCAGCCTGACACCTCCTATACAGAACTGGAGTTCAACGTCGCGACGCAGGCTGTGCTGCCGCGACTGGTGTTCCTGCTCGACGAGAACGCCGTCCTGTCCGATGCTCTGCTCGAAGGCGAATCGGCTTTCCGGGCGCGACAGGCGGAATTCAGGCAACGACTGCGCGGCGCCGGAGTGACGGTGCGTACTGTTGCCAGGCCCGAGCAACTGGAATTGCTGCTATTCCAGGCGCTGCTGGAATCCAGTCCGATTACGGCGGGCCAGGTGTCAGGAGCGGTCAAGTTCTCGGCGCCGGCGCCGGTGGCGCTGGCGGGATTGCCGACCGAGGAGGGATTCCTGGGCCGGGCAGATGACTTGTCGGCGCTCGACCAGGTCCTTGCGCCTGACACCGCGGGCGCTGAAGCGGTAGTCGTCTCCACGGTTGCCGGGCTGGCGGGTGTAGGCAAGACCGCATTCGCGGTCAGGGCCGCACGGAGGGCGATTGCTGCGGGCTGGTTCCCCGGCGGCGTGGTGTTCGTGGACCTGCATGGTTACGAGCCGAACCGGTTGGTTGATGCTGACGCAGCACTAGGAGCGCTGATCCGGGCACTCGGCGTACCGAATGGTCAGATCCCTCCGGAGCGCGGAGAACGGGAAGCCCTCTATCGCTCACGGCTGGCGGAACTTGCCGCACAGGGTCGTCGTGTGCTCATCATCGCCGACAACGCCTCTGCGCTGGAGCAGGTAGCTCCGCTCCGGCCGGGCAGCCCGGTTCACCGGATGCTCGTCACCAGCAGGCATAATCTCCCCCTGTATGGCGCCCGGCGCATCGAGGTTGACGTTCTTTCTCAGGCCGACGCGGTGGCCGTTGTGGATCGTGCCCTGCGGGCGGCTAATCCCGGGGATGAACGGATCCCGGACGACATTGAGGCAGCGAACAAGCTGGTCGAATTGTGTGGCTGCCTTCCGCTGGCATTGCGGATCACTGCCGAACTGCTGGCCGACGAGCCTGACCGGCCCATCGCCGAAATGGTCGAGATTCTCTCTGACACCCGCGGTCGCCTCGGGGAGATCGCTTATGGCGACTCGCTGGCCGTACGGGCCGCGTTCGACGCATCCTACCGGCACCTGCCCGGCGACCAGCAGCGGCTGTTCCGGATGCTCTCCCTCAACCCAGGGCCACATGTCAGGATCGGCGCGACGGCGGCGCTCGTCGGCATCCGCGAGCCACTCACCCGGCAGATGCTGGTGGCCCTGCGTCGCGCCCACCTCATCGAGCGAGCGCCAAGCCAGGGCTGCTACCGCTTCCATGACCTGCTGCGCCTGTACGCCGCAGAACGCAGTGAGCAGGATGACCCGGCGCTAGAGAACAGCGCGGCAATTAGCAGGCTCCTTGACTACTACCTGGACAATGCCCGTAACGCCGACCATCACCTGGACCCTCAGCTGGCGGATCCGGGACCAGCCCGGCTCATCGGCCGGCCCGCGGCTCTTGCCTGGCTGGACGCAGAACGGCCCAACCTGGTCGCCGCGGTCAGCCTCGCCGCCGATACCGGCCATGACACTCACGCCCGCGACATTCCTCTTGCCATGTTCGGCTTCTTTGATCTCCGCAAGCACTGGGCAGCATGGATCGCCACGCATCAAATCGCCCTGTCGGCCACCCGCCGCCTTGGCGATCGGCGTGGTGAAGGGGTCGTCTTGAATAACCTCGGCGTGGCTTACCGGCAGCGGCGGCGGTTCAGTGAGTCCCTTGCCTGCCACGCTGAAGCCCTCAATATTTCCGAGTCGACCAGCGACCGGCACGGCGAGGGTCGGGCCCTGAACAGTTCGGGAATCACCTACCGGGACCTCCGTCAGTTCGACGACGCCCTCGCCTGCCACCAGCGGGCGCTTGCGATCTACCGTGATATCAGCGGCCGGCACGGCGAAGCCGAGGCACTATACAACCTTGGCATCACCTACGAGGAACTGCGGCGGTTCGACGACGCCGTCGCCTGCTTCCAGCCCGCATTGACGCTTTACCGGGACGTCGGAGACCGCTACGGCGAGGGGTGGGTCGTGGACGGCATCGGCATTGCCCACGGCGAGTTGCGGCGGTTCGATGATGCTATTGACAGCTTCCGGCAGTCCCTGGCCATCCGCCGCGAGGTTGGCGACCGCCACGGCGAGGGGTACACCCTCACCAACCTCGGCATGACCTACGGCAAGCTCATGCGGTTCGGCGACGCCCTTGACACCCTCGAGCAGTCCCTGGCCATCCGCCGCGAGATCGGCGACCGCCACGGCGAAGGTACGACACTGCAGTGTCTAGGTGATGTCCACCGCGACCTAGGCCAGTTGGACGACGCTCTCAAGTGCTACCAGCAGGCTCTGGTCGCGTACAAGGAGAGCGGCGCCCCCTACGAGAGCGAGCAGACCCAGAACCTGATCAGTGGCCTGCGCGCAGGCCCGCTCCCGCGGGCTAACCCGTCAGCAGGCGATCTAGGAACCCAGGTGGACGAGACTGAAGACTGAGCGGAAGGAAGTACACCGCACCCCGCGGCTAGGACTCCGGCGCTCCTGACGAATCCGCTTGTGCTTGCGCTATCAGGGGCCCGTACATCTCCGCGTAGTTGTCGTAGTTGAAGGGGGCCTCAGGGTTCGCGCGGACCTGCTCGTCGAGCATCTTGGCTTCCTCCCCAACGAGGATCCGCCAGGCTCCGGATCGCACCCCGTCCAGGATGATGGTCGCTGCCCGCGCCGCGGTGAACCCCTTGTCCCGGAATTCGTCTTTCAGTCGCGGGATCGCCTGGCGCAGGTCATCGGCGGAGAAGTCTTCGGCGAGCAGGCCCGTCGCGATGAGCACGGCCCGCCCAGCCTCGGGGATCTGCTCGAGCAGTTCGGCGTCGCTCAGCTGCTCCAGGTCGGGCAGGCCGAGGGCACGGCGGGAGTTCTCCGCGATGTTGGTGTTCACCAAGCCCGGCATGACCACGACGACCCGGACCTGCGGCGCATTGGAGCGCAGGTCTTCGATGAGTGCTTCGGAGAAGCCCTTGATGGCAAAGTTCGACGTGCTGTAAGCGGTGATCGGCGGCGCGCCAGGGCCGGCCGTGGCCCAGAAACCAGCGACGCCGCTGGTGTTGACCAGGACCCCGTCGCCGCTGGCGATGAGCAGCGGCAGGAACGTGCGAGCGCAGAGATACACGCCACCCCAGTTGATGGCGAAGGTGCGCTCCCACTCCTCCCGCGAGTCCTTGACGAAGCTGGCGCCGGTGAAGATGCCCGCGTTGCTGAAGACCAGGTCGATGTGATCGCTGGCGTGCTGCTCGAGCAGCTGGTCGCGGAACCGCAGGACCTGCGCCTCGTCGGAGACGTCGCAGACATGGCTGGTGACCTGGACGCCAGGTGGTGCGGCCGCCCACGCCGTCGCCGCGGTGACCGCGACGGAGTCCGGATTCAGGTCGCACGCGGCGACCGAGCAGCCCTGCGCCGCGAGCTGGCGGACCAGCTCACGGCCGATCCCCGAGCCCCCGCCCGTCACCACTGCGAGCTTCCCGGTGAAAGAGTCCATGGCCATGATCGTTTCCTCCTGTGCCATTGCTTGTCAAAGTTCCCCGCAGCTACAGGTTCGCCGGCCTCACCGGGTCTGCGGCAGGGGTAGTTTCACCCCTGTTGCCACCGGCCATCGCGGGGTGGAATGACCCGCATCGCCGCGGGGCGAGCGTCGGCCCGGCCACGGATTTGTGCCGCCTGAGGACCGCGTCCGACCGCGCCCCCGTTACACCAAGTCGGCGCTGAGAGCCAGGCGGGTGAGGTCGGCGCGGCGCCGGCATCCGGTCTTGTCGCGGATACGGTCCAGGTGCGAGCTGACCGTGCGCACGCTGATGTGCAGGTGGACCGCGATCTGCGCGTCGGTCTGCCCTCGGGCGACCAGGGTGACCAGCTCCCGTTCACGGGGGCTGAGCGCTTCCAGGCTCGGTGCCGCGGCTGGCGGCTGCGGGCCCGCGGCGGTGAGCATGAGAACGTACTCGGCCGCGGTGGCCAGGCTCATAGCGCTGCCGCGTTCCTCGGCCGCCCGCGTCTTAGCTGGTCCGAGCGCCCGCCGGGCCTCGCGCAGGGATTCCTGCCGCTGGAACCAGCCCTCGGGCAGATCCGGGTGCAACGGTGCCGAGAACCCCTCGCGCTCCGGCGCGGCCACCGCTGCCCATACAGTGACGGCCTCGGCGGAGCGCCCGGTCCGGGCGCACAGGTGCCCGCAGCAGTCCAGGTCCTCGATCACCTTTCTGCGCACGCCTGTCCGCAGGGCGGTCTGGAGGGCTTCCCGCACGTGCGCGGCGGCGTCCGCGTGCCGACCTGAGGCCAGGTCGAGAACCACCCGCTTCTCCAGCAGGTTCCCCAGACTCCACGCGTCGCCCGCGTCCCTGGCGTCGGCCAGGCCGACAGCGCACGTCCGCTCAGCAGCGGCCAGGTCGCCGACTTCTATGAAAACGGTCGTCAGGGTGTGGCTGCACGCCCGAGCCGTCGGGCCGTGCAGCCCGACCGAGATGCGCTCCGCCTGCCTGGCCAGTTGCACGGCGCCGGCGTGGTCGCCGCCGACACAGGCGACCAGGCTGAGGACTGCCAGGGCCAGCGCCTCGTCGACTGAGTGATCACCGTCCCGGGCCAGGGCCAGGGACCGGCGGGCATCGCCAGCTGCCTCGGCGATCCGTCCCATGCCAAGCAACGTCACCGACCGGTCGCTCAGGCACCGGGCCAGCGGCCGGAACGGCCCGCGGTCCGCGAGGGCGTCGCGGACCGCGGTGAAGTGGCGCAGGGCCCGGGTCGGATCAGCCAAATCCATCGATGCGCGACCGAGCCAGGCGTGACAGGCGCACCACGCGTCGCTGCCCGCAGCGGCGCGGTCGACGGCCGCGCGCAGCAGCGGCACCTGGCCCGCGAGCCGGCCACGGATTTGCCACCACCACGCCAGCGCGGCCGCCAGCCTCGATGCCAGGGCGGCATCATGCCCGGGGGCCGTACCGTGCTCCAAGGCCCAGTCCAGCACCCTGTGCACAGTGGCATCCTCGGCATCGAGCTGCCGGGCAGCGGTCACCTCGGGGCGGCCGGCCGCCAGCCCCGACATGGCGTCCTCGGCCACCCGCAGCGCGTACCCGGCCAGCGCGCCGGCAACGGCCTGGCCCTCGCCAGCTTCAGCCAGCAGCCCCGCGCCGTAGGACCGCAGCGTCTCCAGCATCACGTACCGGAACTGGCCATCCGGGCCAGCCCGCGGCGGAACCACCAGCGAGCAGTCCACAAGATGCAGCACAGCCTGCCTGGCGCCAGTCCCCGCGACCGCCTCGGCCCCCTCCAGCGTGAACGGGCCCGGAAACGCCGACACCGCGCGGAACACCTGCCGCTCTCGTTCATCCAGCAGCCGGTAACTCCACTCAACGGTGGCCGCCAGCGACCGCTGCCGGTCCACCGCAAGCCGGTCCCCTGCCTCCAGCAAGGTGAACCGGTCGTCGATCCGGTCCAGGAGCTGGGCCACGCCCAGCGCCTCGACCCGTGCCGCCGCCAGCTCGATCGCCAGTGGCATCCCGTCCAGCCGCGCCACAAGCCGCGCCACTATTGGCCCGGTCTCCCCGTCCAGCGCGAAGCTCGCGTCAGCCCGGCGGGCCCGGTCCGCGAACAAGGCCACCGCCTCCGAAACGTCAGGGCCAGCCGGACTGTCTGGGCCGACCAAGGTCAGCGGCCCCAGCCGGCACCGGGCCTCGCCGGCGATCCGCAGCCCCTCCCGGCTGGTCGCCAGCACCCGCACATCATCGGCGCCGAGCAGCAGCCGGGCGCACAGCTCCGCCACCGCGCCGATCACCTGCTCGCAGTTATCCAGCACGAGCAGCAGCTGCCGCCGGGTCAGCGCGTGGGCTAGTGCGTCGGCCGCCGCTACCGCGGGCAGCTCCCGGATCCCCAGCGCGGCCGCCACCGCGGCCGGGACCTGCGCCGGGTCCTCCACCGCCGCCAGCTCCGCCAGCCACACCCCGTCAGCGAACCGGCAGGCCACCTGCCTGGCTACCTCGGCGGCCAGCCGCGTCTTCCCGGCTCCCCCGGGTCCAGTCACCGTCACCAGCCGGTACTGACCCAGTCGGCCGGCGATCTCGTCCACCGCTGCGGCGCGGCCCACGAAACTGGTCAGCGCGGCCGGAAACCCGTGCACGCTTCCCGTCGCGTCGATCACCGCAGACCGCTCCACAGCGGTCACCATAACCGCGCACCACCCCTGCGGTACAGCTGTCAGCCGGGGACTGTAAACACAACGGTGTAACTTCTCGGACAGAGGAGACACCAGATGACAGACGTGACGAACGAGCAGGAGCC
>Ga0335072_10001107_pt1 | contig 45633 bp, 36 predicted proteins | sample Lox_Sample_21_FD_206725 | JGI IMG/M metagenome (GOLD analysis project Ga0335072, IMG submission 206725) | Soil microbial communities from Loxahatchee National Wildlife Refuge, Florida, United States - Lox_Sample_2.1 | ecosystem: Environmental > Terrestrial > Soil > Wetlands | place: USA... | reverse complement strand
AGAAGCTGGCGGAAGAGCAGCATCGCCTGAACCTGGATATCCGCCGGCTTGAGGGCCGCGGTTCGGCGACGCTGGTGATGGAAGAGCGCACTGACGAGAAGCCGCATGCCTGGGCCCTCTATCGCGGCGCTTACGATCAGAGGCGCGACCGCGTGGAAGCTCATCCGCCGGGAATTCTGCCGCCGATGCCGGCGACCCTGCCGCACAATCGGCTGGGGTTCGCCAAGTGGCTTTTTATGGAAGACCAGCCGCTCACCGCGCGCGTAGCCGTCAATCGCATGTGGCAGGAGATTTTCGGCGTGGGCATCGTCAAAACGGCCGACGATTTCGGCAGCCAGGGGGAGCCGCCATCGAATCAGCTCTTGCTGGACTGGCTGGCCGTCGATTTCCGCGAGAGCGGATGGGACATGAAGCGCTTCTACCGGCAGATTCTGACTTCCGCGACCTACCGGCAGATGGCGCAGGCGACGCCGGAGAAAATCGCCAAGGATCCCGAGAACCGCCTGCTCAGCCGGGGACCGCGCTTCCGCATGGACGCCGAAATGGTGCGCGACTACGCGCTCGCGGTGAGCGGCCTGCTGGCACCGCAGGTCGGCGGGCCGAGCGTGAAGCCGTACCAGCCCGATGGCATCTGGGAAGCTGTGGCCATGGAGGGATCGGACACGCGTTTCTACAAGACCGATTCCGGTCCGGGTCTGTACCGGCGTTCAATCTACACGCTCTGGAAGCGCGCCGCGCCGCCGGCATCGATGGAAGTCTTTAACGGCCCGACGCGCGAATCGTGCGTCATCCGCCGCGAGCGTACCGACACACCTTTGCAAGCGCTGGCCACCATGAACGATGTACAGTTCGTGGAGGCCGCGCGCTATCTCGCCGAAACCGCCATGGAGAACGCCACCGGCTTCGACGCCCGCCTGGACTACATCGCCTCGCGCGTGCTCATGCGCCCGCTCGCCGCCAACGAGCGCGCCATCGCGCGCAAGGCTTACGACGACTTCGAGCGCTACTACAACCAGCATCCCGAGGACGCGCGCAAATTTCTGGACGATGGCGAGCGCAAGCCCGACCCATCGCTCTCTCCCTCCGAGCATGCCTCGCTCACCATGCTCACCAGCCAGTTTTTGAACCTCGATGAGGTATTCAACAAATGAGATCGATACTGCTGCCGGACGAAGACGGACATTACAGCCGCGAATCGCTGCGGCTCGACCGCGAATCGCTGCGCGCGACGCCTCCCGGGCGGCACGCGCTCGATCCGGTGGCGGCCGAAATGGCCGTCGAGGAGACGCGCCGCCGCTTCTTCGCGCGCGCGGCGCACGGCATCGGCGCGATTGCGCTGGCCTCGCTGCTGCCGAAAGGCCGCGCCGCGGAAACGGTGGTCGGCGGAATTCCAGGACTGCCGCATTTTGCGCCGAAGGCCAAGCGATGCATCTATCTGCACCTGGTGGGCGCGCCGCCGCAGATGGAAACCTTCGACTACAAGCCGAAGATGGACGCGATGTTCGACAAGGACCTGCCGGAATCCATCCGCAACGGCCAGCGCCTCACTACCATGACCAGCGGTCAGACGCGATTTCCCATTGCTCCCTCGGTTTTCAAGTTCGCGCAATACGGCAGGAACGGCGCGTGGGTTTCCGAGCTGCTGCCGTACACCGCACGCATGGTGGACGACATCGCCATCGTCAAATCGATGTACACCGAGGCCATCAATCACGAGCCGGGCATCACGTTTTTCCAGACCGGGCAACAGGTGGGCGGACGGCCGTGCATCGGCTCGTGGATCAGCTACGGGCTGGGCAGCATGAATCAGAACCTGCCCACGTTCGTGGTGCTCCTGGCCAAGCACAACAATCCGAAAGCCAACGTGCAGGCGATATCGGCGCGCATGTGGAGCGCGGGATTTCTTTCGGGCGAATATTCCGGCGTCAGCCTGCGCGCAGGCTCGGATCCCGTGCTCTTCATTAACAATCCCGACGGCGTGCCGGTGGAAGTGCGCCGGCGCATGCTGGATTCGCTTTCGGCGATGAACCAGTTGCAGCTCGCGAAACTGGGCGACCCCGAAACGCGCACGCGCATCGCGCAGTACGAGATGGCGTTTCGGATGCAGGCTTCGGTGCCGGAGTTGACGGACACGAGCAAAGAGCCGGACAGCACGTGGAAGTTGTATGGCGAAGACGCGCGCAATCCCGCTTCGTTCGCGCAGACCTGCCTGATGGCGCGCCGGCTGGCCGAGCGCGGCGTGCGCTTCGTGCAGGTCTACCATCGCGGCTGGGACGTACACAGCGATTTGCCCGAAGTGCTGGCCAGCCAGTGCAAGGAAATGGACCAGGCGAGCTGGGCGCTGGTGCAGGACCTCAAGCAGCGCGGCATGCTGGACGATACGCTGGTGATTCTGGCGGCGGAATTCGGCCGGACGATCTATTGCCAGGGAAAGCTCAGCAAGGCGAATTACGGGCGAGATCACCATCCACGCTGCTTCGCGCTGTGGATGGCGGGCGGCGGAATCAAAGGCGGGGTGGTACACGGGGAGACCGACGATTTCAGCTACAACATCGTGCGCGATCCAGTCCACGTGCGCGATTTCCAGGCGACCGTCCTTCATCAGTTCGGCATCGACCACGAGCGATTCACCTACCGGTATCAGGGGCTCGACGTGAAGCTCACCGGGCAGGAGAAGGCGAACGTGGTGAAGGCGATTCTGGCATAGGGCGGCCGAAGCAGAGCACGTATCCGCGGTTATCAGCGATCTCGAAGGCCCTCAATCCATCGCTCGTATCGGCCGGCTCGCGATGCATGGGAACCGCTTTGCGGGTGAATTCCACGTAGAGCGAGTCGGGATCGTCGGAGTAGACGTAAGCGTCCCAGCGGGCCCATGGGTGACGCGAATGGTTCGGCTGCGGGTGAATGCCGGGCGCGATCGCCTCAGGAGCACGCCGTTTACGACGCTGAAGATGGTGGTGTTGGCGCCGATGCCAAGCGCGAGAGTGAGGATGGCGACGGTGGCGAAGGCGGGATTTTTGCGGAGACTACGGATGGCATAGCGGACGTCCTGCGCGAAGATTGCGAGCGAGACTCCGGCGCGGACATCGCGGACACTTTCCTTGACTTGCTCTCTTTCGGCGGGGGAGAGCGAGCCGAAATCGGCCAGTTCGTCGTCGAGATCCTGCTCGACCTGGCGTTTGCGGAAAAGATTGCGGAAGACGGCGCGGATCATGGCAGGTCTCCTAGGTGGCGCGCAGAGCGCTGGCCATGGCGAGCGAGATGCGCTCCCAGCGCTGCGATTCCGAATGCAGATGGCCGCGGCCTTTGCGGGTGAGCCGGTAGAATTTCGAGCGGCGCCGGGTTTCGGATTCGCCCCATTCGGAGGTGAGCCATCCGGCTTGCTCCATGCGATGCAGGGCGGGGAAGAGGGAGCCAGCCTTCACATCGAACGCGCGCTTGGTGATTTGCGAGATGCGGCGGGAAATGCCCATGCCGTGGAGCGGCTGGAGGGCGAGAGATTTCAGGATGAGAAGGTCGAGGGTGCCTTGGAGGATTTCGCTTTCCGGCATTGTCTTATAGAGCGACTATAGGACGACTCTTATAGAATGTCAATAGGAAGGAGTTAGGGGTTGGGAGTTGGGAGTGGCGAGCCAGGGCCAGGACCAGGCGTTAGGAGCTGGGGTTCGAGGCTGGGCTAGGCGGTAGAATTTCAGATCACTTGGAGGATCAGGCACTTCAGATAGAGAGTTTCCGGGACGGTGAGGAGGATGGGGTGGTCCTGGGATTGGGTGCGGCGCTCGAGGACGCGGAGGGTGCGGTGGGAATCGAGGGCGGCCTGGGCGATGAGTTCGAGGAATGCGGCTTCGCTCAGGTGGTGGGAGCAGGAGCAGGTGACGAGAATGCCTCCGGGCGGGAGAAGGCGAAGGGCGCGGAGGTTGATCTCCTTGTATCCGGCGACCGCGGGATCGAGATTGCGGCGGTTCTTGGCGAAGGCGGGGGGATCGAGAACTACCAGGGAGAATTTCCGGTGCTGGGAGGCGTAGCTGGCGAGGAGATCGAAGACGTCGGCTTCCTTGAACTGGATGTTCGCGATTTGGTTGGCGGCGGCGTTGGCGCGGGCGGTCGCGAGGGCGGGTTCGGAACTATCCACAGCTTCCACCGATTCGCATTGGGCGGCCAGATGGAGGGCGAAGCCGCCGGTCGAGGTGAAGCAATCGAGGGCCTTGCCGCCGCGGGCGTAATGAGCGGCAGCGCGGTAGTTTTCGCGTTGATCGAGGAAGATGCCGGTCTTCTGTCCATGGAGCAGGTCGGCCTGGAGGGTGAGGCCATTCATCTGGAGCCGGACGGAATCGGGAATATGGCCGGCGAGGACGGCGGTTTCGAGCGGCAACTGTTCTTTCGAACGGACCGCGACGTCATTGCGCGCGACGATGCCGCTGGGCTGGAACATTTCGGCCAGGCAAGCGGCGATGGTGGACTTCGCGGCATCCATGCCCTGATCGAGGGTCTGCAGCACGAGGTAATCGCCATAACGATCGACGACGAGGGCGGGAAGCAGGTCGGCCTCGCCGTGGACCACGCGGTAGGCGCTGGTGCCTTTCACGACTCGCCGGCGGTGGTTTTCGGCCGCCTCGAGGCGCTTCAAATAGAAATCGCGCCCGATCTCTTCCACCTCTTGGGAGAGCATGCGGAGCGCGATCTGGGAGGCGGAACTATAATGCGCAGTGCCCAGCGGACGGCCGCGCGAGTCGGCGACCTTGACGGCCGTTCCGGGCTGGGCGCCATCGAGATTGGCGATATCGCTCGTGAAGATCCACGGATGACCGGAAGCGACGCGATCGGCCGCTTTCCGGGTGACGCGGACTTCGTTCATCGCATTTCCTGCAGACGGCGGATGCGCTCTTCAGTCGGCGGGTGCGTGGAGAACAGGTTGCCGAGGCCGAGACCGAGGCGCGGCTTCATGATGAACAGGTGCGCGGTGGATGGCGTGGCTTCCATGGGAATGCGCTTGGAGTACGATTCGAGTTTCTGGAGGCCGGAGATCAGCTCGTACGGCGTGCCGGTGTATTTGGCGGATGCGGCGTCGGCTTCATACTCGCGCGAGCGCGAAATGGCCATCTGAATCAGCATGGCCGCGATGGGCGCGAGAATCATCATGGCGATGGCGCTCAAGGCGCCGCCCCGGCGATCGTCGCTGCGCCCGCCGCCTTCGAAGAAGAAAGCGAAGCGGGCCAGCAGCGTGATGGCCGCAGCCAGAGTGGCGGCAACCGAACTGATGAGGATGTCGCGATGGAGCACGTGGCCCAATTCGTGGGCGACGACGCCTTCGATCTCGCGATCGTCCATGATGCGCAGAATGCCGGAGGTGAAGGCCACCGAGGCGTGCTGCGGATTCCGGCCGGTGGCGAAGGCGTTGGGCGAATCCTCCGGGATGATCCAGAGTTTCGGCATGGGCAAGCCCATGCGCTGGCAGAGATTGCGCACGATGGGGGCTACGCGGCGGTAGACCTCGGGATTTTCGGTTTCGCTGACAGGCTGCGCCGAGTAGGACATCAGCGCAATCTTGTCGGAGAAGAAGTAGCTCGAAAAATTCATGACAACGGCGATCGCCAGGCCGATGTACATGCCGTTATCGCCGGCGATGGCGCCGCCCCCGACAATGAGGACGGCGCTGAGCAGGGCCAGGAGCGCGGCGGTTTTGATGGTATTGAAGCTCATAATGGTTAGCTCGCGACGGGAGTCAGGGACTCCGCCTTTTTGAATTGCAATTCAGTGGCCCCAGGCTGGGCGTCCACTTCTATGGTCTCACCTTCCAGGAAATCGCCGCGGATGAGACGCTGCGCGAGCGGGTCCTGGACCAGGCGCTGAATGGCGCGCCGCATGGGCCGTGCGCCGAATTGCGGGTCGTACCCTTCACTGATGATGATATCCCTGGCGGCTTGCGTGACCACCATTTTCAGTTTGCGGTCTTTCAGCATTTTATTGACGTAGGCCAACTGGATGTCGACGATTTGCGACAGATTTTCGCGGGTGAGCGTGTTGAACACGATGACATCGTCGATGCGGTTCAGGAACTCGGGACGGAACGCATGCCGCAGGGCGTCCAGAAGACGCTTGCGGCGGTCGTCGCCCTCGCGATCCTTACCCAAGGCCGAAAACCCGATGGTGTTCTTTTCGACCATCGAAGTGCCGATGTTCGACGTCATGACGATGACGGTGTTTTTGAAGCTGACGGTGCGGCCCTGGCCATCGGTCATGCGGCCGTCGTCCAGAACCTGCAACAGCGCGTTGAAAATTTCCGGATGCGCCTTTTCGACTTCGTCGAAGAGGAGCACGGAATAAGGACGGCGGCGCACCTGTTCGGTGAGCTGGCCGCCTTCGTCGTAGCCGACGTATCCGGGAGGAGCGCCGATCATGCGGGCCACCGAGTGGCGCTCGCCGTATTCGGACATATCGACGCGGATCATGGCCTTGTCGTCGTCGAACAGGTAGCCGGCGAGGGCGCGCACGAGTTCGGTTTTGCCGACGCCGGTGGGGCCGAGGAAAATGAAGCTGCCGATGGGCCGGTTGGGATCGCTCAGGCCGGCGCGGTTGCGAAGAATGGCGTTGGAAACCAGGCGGACGGCTTCATCCTGGCCGACCACGCGTTCTTTGAGGCGCTCGTCCATGTGGATGAGTTTTTCCATTTCACCTTCGAGCATGCGCTGGACGGGGATGCCGGTCCACTTGGCGACGATTTTGGCGATATCGTCCTCGCCGATTTCCTTTTTGAGGAGGGGATTTTCTTCGACGGCTTCAAGGTCGTGCTGCGCGGCTTCGATCTCCTTGCCGATTTGCGAAAGGCGCCCGTAACGGAGCTGAGCGACCTTTTCCCAATCGCCGGAGCGGTTGGCGTTCTCTTCTTGTTTCTGGAGGGTTTCCTGCTCTTCCTTGAGCTGGCGGACGCGATCGATGGCGGTACGCTCCTTGTTCCATTTTTCGCGCAAGGGAGCGACTTTGGCACGCAATTCTTCGAGTTCGTTTTCTACGGCGCGGAGACGCTCGCGGGACGCGGTGTCATGCTCTTTGGTGAGCGCCTGGCGCTCGATTTCGAGGTGGAGGACGCGCCGTTCGAGGTCGTCGATTTCTTCGGGCATGGAGCCGATTTGCAGGCGGAGCGCGGAGCCGGCTTCATCGATGAGGTCGATGGCCTTGTCAGGCAGGAACCGGTCGGCGATGTAGCGCTGGGAGAGCACGGCGGCGGCGACGATAGCGGAATCCTTGATGGTGACGCCGTGATGGATTTCGAACTTCTGCTTGAGGCCGCGGAGGATGGCGATGGTATCGTCCACGGTAGGCTCTCCGACCATCACCGTGCGGAAACGGCGGGCGAGCGCGGCATCCTTTTCGACGTGCTTCTTGTATTCGTTGAGGGTGGTGGCGCCAATGCAGCGCAGTTCGCCGCGGGCGAGGGCGGGTTTGAGCAGGTTGGCGGCGTCGATGGCGCCTTCGGCCCCGCCGGCGCCTACAAGGGTGTGGAGTTCGTCGATGAAGCAGATGATCTCGCCGTTGGAATCGATGATCTCCTTGACGACGGCCTTGAGGCGGTCTTCGAACTCGCCGCGGAACTTGGTGCCGGCGATCATGGAGCCGAGATCGATGGCTACCAGCCGCTTGTTCTTGAGCTGATCGGGCACGTCACCGCGCACGATACGCTGGGCGAGTCCCTCGACAATGGCCGTCTTGCCGACTCCCGGCTCGCCGATAAGGACGGGGTTGTTCTTGGTGCGGCGGCTGAGCACCTGCATGACGCGGCGGATTTCGTCATCGCGTCCGATCACGGGGTCGAGTTTGTTGTCGCGGGCGGACTGGGTGAGATCGTGGGCGTAGCGCTCCAGTGCCTGGTATTTCGACTCGGGATTCTGGTCGGTAATGCGCTGCGTGCCGCGGACGGAGACCAGCGCCTTGAGAATGGCGTCGTGGGTGGCGCCGGCGCGGTCGAGAAGCTGGCCGGCGGGGTCCTGGCGGTAATCGGCCATGGCGAGCAGGAGGTGCTCGGTGGAGACGAATTCGTCTTTGAAGTGGGTGGCTTCGTCGAAAGCTTTTTCCAGCACCTGGTTCATGGGCTGGGAGAGGTACATTCCGGGCTGCATGCCGGCTTGTTTGGGCAGGCTGCCGAGCATTTTGCGCGCCTCGGAGACGATGGCGTCGGGATGGACGTTGCATTTCTCGAGAACGGGCCGGACAATACCTTCTTTCTCCTCGGCGAGGGCGATCAGGAGATGGAGCGGGAAGAGGACCTGATTTTCCTGCTTTTCAGCGACGCCCTGGGCCTGCTGAAGCGCCTCTTGAGCCTTCTGAGTGAGTTTATCCAAGCGAAACATTGATTCCCCCAAGAAAAAAACCGGGCCGGGTTGCCCCGGCCCTCACGTCGGGACTGGCTGGATGGCCTGTCCCAGTCATTATTATGATGCGGGCTGTGCGCCCGCGGTCGCGGTTCGGCTGCTTACGCTTTAACTTCAATTTTTACCTGACGCGGCTTGGCGGCTTCCTTCTTCGGAAGGGTGACGCTGAGGACGCCATTCTTGAAGCCGGCGTTGATCTTTTCGGTGTCGAAGGTGTTGGGCACAGCGAAGCTGCGGACGAAGCTGCCATAGCTGCGCTCGATGCGGTGGAAACCCTTGCTTTCCTTTTCCTGTTCGAATTTGCGCTCGCCGGAGATGGTCAGGGTTTGATTTTCGACGCGCACATCGATCTCTTTGGGATCAACGTCCGGGACGTCGGCTTTAAGGACGAGCTCGTTTTCGGTCTCGTAGATATCGACAGCGGGAGACCAGGGGCGGGTGGCCCGGGGCTCGTTGACCATACGGGTGAAGGCGTCTTCGAAGACGCGGAGGCTAGCCAAGGGGTCGTAGTGAGTGAGAGACATTGTTGAACTCCTCATGATGCAGAATTTTTGGGGGCCCGAAGGCCTCATCCACTGACAATCATAAAACATGAGCATATAGATGTCAAGTATTTTTAAGTCATATGTTAGCAATATAGCGATCATTCGGCAGCGAGTGAGCGGTTGACGAAACGAACCCATTTCTCCCGGCTTTTCATGAGCTTTGCCTGGAGACACCGAACGAACCCAATTCACCCGCTGGTTGAGTTATAGATAGCGGAACAAACCCAATTTCCTACGGGCAAGGCTGCCGTCCCGTTTTCAGCCATAGCACGGCGGGGAATTCGGGCCGCACTGGTTAAAGCCTTGTTATTGATTCAATTGGAGTTAGAGGATGAAAGATTTTGAACTGGCGATCCTGTTTCCGGCGGGCAATTCCCGCCCTGGATTAACGGGCGAGGACAAACCTGCGGCGGCACACGAAGCCGATACCAAGGAGGACAGTCGCCAGCAGGATGAAAGAGGCCGGTTCGGGGACGGTAGTGGTGAAGATGCCATCGGTCCGCTTGTCGAAGCCAAGCTGTGCGTCGAAGACCGAGTTGGTCTCGGCAACGAGGACGCGGTTGGAATAGTCCAGCTGGTATTCGAAGGTGTCGCCGGGACTTAGGGTGTCGCCGGGGACGACGATTTTGGTGGTGGTGTCCGGCAGGAAGTTGTCGGTGAAAACGTAGGTGCCGCTGGTTTCGTCGTAGATGGTGAAGAAGATGTAGGAATCGGTGGCGTCGCCGGTTTTTCCGAAGGCGTTCAGGTCGAATACGAGGTTGTCGGCTGAGTCGGAATCCTGCAAAGAAGAGTAGTCGGTTACCCGGGGAGTATGGGAGTAATCGTTGGCAGTGTACGAATACGAAGTGGTGGCGCCAGTGTTGGTGGTGAGGGTGTAGGTTCCCTGCCGGAACATCTGGTTCATGTCATGCGTGCTCGGGAGACCGGGGGTCTGGTACAGGAATTCGTTGTCGGGAGAGACCTGTTGGGTAAGGGTCTGACCACCGCAGGCGGTGCCGTGAGTGCAGGTGAGCGTGACGGAAGAGTAGTCGCCGGCGCCGGTCTCGTAGAGACTCGACGAAAAGAACGATTGCTGGAAGGTTGTCGAACTGTTGCCGGTCTGGGTGAACTCGATGTTCTTGAACTGATCCGCATACAGAATGTCGGCACGAACGGGAAGTACGAGGGAAGCCAATGCCGGAAGGACGAGGAGCCGGACGTTCAGGAACCGCATGGGGTGATTATGGACCCGACGAGGCTCATTTGCAACCGGCGATCGCACCGACAGGAGAAACGTTGAAAGTACTGGTATTTTTTGGCACGGATTCTGGTACAGGCAGGTCTACCTGGCGAACCGGCGGACGGGTAACGTGAAGAGGTGCGGATACCCGATCCCGTTCCGGCAGCGAAAGGCATGGCGGTTGCCGCGGCTTGTCTGGCGGCGATTCCCGCTGCCTGCCGGTGGATCGAAGCGCATCCTGCCGTGGGGCTCGTAGCGGTGCTGGTGGTGGTTCGCTTCAGCGCGGCGCGAGCGTCCCTTCCGCGGGAGAGCGAAGTCGAGCCCGCAAATCGCTCCCGCAGAGCTGCCGGCCGGCTGCGGTCCTGAAATCACCGCGCGAGCAGTTTGCCGGTTCCCCAATTCTGATAGGTGTAGCTGAAAGTGCCATCGCCTTGGCTGATGCCGGTGTATTCAACTCCGGTGGAGCTGTTGTAGAGAATCAAGTCCATCAGTCCGTCGCCGTTCACATCCGCTGTCACGACCCGATCGAAGCCGGGTGAGAACCAGGAAAACTGCTGGAGGTTGAAGGTGCCGTCGCCCACGCCGGTACCGAAGTAGGCCGCGCCGGTGGTGGAGTTGTAGGCGAATACGTCGACCTTTCGATCGCCGGTAAAATCGGCGAGCAGGACCGTCGTGAGTCCGGAGGGGAACTGCTGGTAGGCGCCGGCGAATCCGCCGGAACCGTCGCCGATGAAGGAGTCTACCACTCCGTTGTTCGAGAAGTAGGAAATGAAATCCGCTTTTCGGTCACCGTTCAGATCTCCTATAACGTCGTTCTCGCCCGGAAGGAAAGCAATGGGACTTGGCATGAGAGCGAACCCTCCGGCGCCGTCGCCGATGGCGATGAAAGCCAGCGAACTGGAGTCCGTTGCCTGGTAGAACAGCAGGTCGGCCTTGCCGTCGCCGGTGAAATCCGCGGCCTGGAAGAACGAAAATCCCTTGTCCAGGACCACGGAGTTGTAGGAAAAGGTTCCGTTTCCGTTACTGATGGCGGTGTCCATCAGCCCGGTGGCCGAATTGTAGAGCACGAAATCGGTCTTGCCGTCGCCATTGAGGTCGCAGGCGGCGACGAAGTTGAAGCCCGCCGGCCAGCCAAGATTCTGGAGGCGGAACGTCCCGTCCCCATTTCCCAAGCCCAGGGAGCCGGCGCCGCTAGTGGAATTGTAGAGAACGATGTCCGCTCCGCCGTCGCCGTTGAAGTCGCCGGAGCGCAGGGTGTCGAAACCCGCGGCGAAGGAGCTGGGAACATAAGAAAACGTTCCGTCGCCGTTGCTCAAAGCAGCATAGGCCTGTCCCGTGGGCGGGTCATAGAGAAAGGCGCCCTGGCGGAAATCGCCGGCCCAGTCGAGCGGTGGCGCCACCAGAACCGGGCACTTGCCGCCGCGGGCGGCATTCACCGAAATCTGCAAGTCGACAATGTTCACGCCACCGTCGTTGTCCACGTCGCCGGTTGGCGGATCGACTCCCAGCGCTTGCCGGATCAATTCCTGAAGATCGCTTTCGGTAAGCTGCTTGTCTCCGTTAGGGTCGCAAACCTGTCCGACAAAGACGAAGTTGGCGGTCCAGGCGGCCGGGCCGTCCACCGGGGCCCCGCAGGGATTGGCGTTGCAAGTCTTGTTCACCGGTCCAGCGGAGGTCTGTTCGATGCCGGTCCAATTGACAAACTTCCATCCGGCCCGGGCTACCGCGGTGAGGTACTGGATGCCGCTATAGAACCCTCCCGAGGGCGGCGCGGCGACCGCGCCGCCGAGCGGCGGCGTGAATCCCAAGGTCAGTTGATACTGCCGGTCGTATGTCACGGTTACGGTGGTGGAAACGGCTGGAACCAGCACCGTATGGGTCACCTGGCCATCGGCGGCGATGGTCGTCGGTCCCTCGTCGTTGATGGACTGGAAGATGGTGCGGGTCACGGCATCGCTGGGGATTGGCGGCATGACGATTTGGAAGAAGTCGCCCCATTTCGCGGTGTAGGTGCAAGGCGAGGCCGCGCAGTTCGAAGAGGATGCCGATGCGCGCGTGGTTCCGTGCAAGACCGAAAACGCCAACCCGGAGGGCGTTGTGGCAACGGTGAGCGAAATAGGGGTCGAGGCCTTGGAATTGAGCATCAGGGCAACGGTGTCGGTCGGAGTCTGGTCTTGCGTGCTGTCGGCGGCGACCAGATCGGGGGTTCCGTTGCCATCGAAGTCTCCGACGGCGATGGCGCCGCCGATAAATGGCGTGTAGGTGACCGGCGCCTGAAAACTGCCGTCCCCATTGCCCGCCAGAAGGAAGATGCCGTCGCGATTGGTGACCGCCAGGTCCAGCCTGGCGTCGCCGTTGAAATCTCCCACCACGACGGTTCCATTGATTGCGGCTCCGGGACCGATCAAAGTTGTCGTGACCGGGGCGGGAAGCGCCTCGGGTTCCGGGACTTGTCCCGTGAAGAGTCGATTTCCCAGGATTACCGAAAGCGTCGTGCCATCGGTGAGTGCCAGATCCGAATTGCCATCGCCATTGAAATCGGCTGCCGCGACTTGGAGGGTCGCGGAGCTGTGAAAGCCGGCAGGCAGGGGGATCGCCTGCTGAAAGGTCCCGTCGCCGTTGCCGAGCAGGAGAGCGGCCGTGGTGGCATTGATGCCGGAGATCGCGGCGACGATATCGGGCTTGCCGTCGCCATCGAAATCCGTCACCACGACGGAATCGGGTGTGCCGTTAGAGGGAGTCGGGTAATCGATCGCCGGCTGGAAAGTGCCATTGCCGTTGCCCAGCAGCACCGAGACGTTGTTGGAATTGTGGTTGCCGAGCACCAGATCGAGCTTGCCATCACCGTTCAGGTCGGCCACCGCGACGGTGTCCGGTGTGGTTCCGGCGTTATAAAGGACTTCTGCCTGGAAGGTGCCGTCTCCATTCCCCAGCCGCACGGAGACATTGCCGTTGCCGGGCGAGGGATGCGTGGACACCAGGTCGAGTCTGCCGTCGCCGTTGAAATCGCCGAGGGCGACGGATGTGGTGACGGACGTGGCCCAGGTGGCCGGTGGCTGGAAGCCGCCCTTTCCGTCGGCGAGCATGCTGACCCCCGAGCCCAGATTGGCCGTAGTGAAGGAAGACGCTGCCACCACGTCGAGGGCGCCATCGTTATTGAGATCGCCGACGGCCAGATACTGGGGGGTGAAGGCGGAGCGGTAGAGGGGCGGAGCCTGCAGGGTCCCGCCGGCGTTCATCGGCACAACAGTGACGACGCCATCCACGGCGAAGTTGCTGACCGCCAGGCTGTAGGGGTTGGCGAAGTTTCCGTTGGACACGTAAGTCACGCAGGTAGGGGAGGGTCCGGCAGCGTAGGAAAGCGAGGTGGGAAATGTCCCATCGCCGTCGCCGAAGAGCACCGTCACGTGGTTGGCGCTGAGATCGGCCAGAATCAGGCCGGCATTCAGGTGTCCGGGACCCTCCTGAAGGGTAGTGATGAAGGTCTTGTTGTCGACGAAATTCGGGTCGTCGAGCGTGTAGTACACCGGCGCTCCGAAACTGACCACGCCGCCGACGGTCTGTTCCAGAAGCACGGCATACCCCCTCACGTTGGGAGTTGCCGCGACGAGGCCATTTTTGCCGTTGAGAGGCACCCATGTAAGCGACGTCGGAGAAACGCTGATGCCTGGGCGATCGAGCTTGTAGTTTACAGCCGGCTGAAAAGTCCCGTCCCCCTTGCCAATGAGAAGGGAAATATCATCCGATCCGCTATTCGCCACCGCGATATCGGGATAGATGTCGGAATCGAAATAAGCCGCGACCAGCCCCAGTGAAACGCTACCCGTGGGGCTGAATTTGGCAGCTTGGAAGGTGCCATCGTTGTTTCCCATAAGAACCGAGACGCCGCTGGTGCCGGGACCGGCGCCGGAATCCACCACGGCGAGGTCGGCGGCGCCATCCGAGTTGAAATCGGATACCACCACCATTCTCGGGTTGGTGCCGGCGGGGTAGGACTGGCCCATTGTGAACGTCCCGTCGCTGCTGCCGAGCATGATGGTAACCGTGCCGGTGCCTTGATTGACCACGGCAAGGTTCTGCACCAAACTGGCTCCCGTGGAAAACGCGGCAACCCATTGCGGATTGCTGCCGGCGGGAAAGTCGTAGTCCACGCGCGGGAGATAGCCACCGTGCTGATCGCTGAATAGAATGGCAACGCCGTGCTGGTTGGTGATGGCGAGGTCAGCGCCGCCAAGGGTGACCTGGCCGGTCAACCGGAACGTCCCCGACGCCACCGAAGTCGGGCTGGTGCCCGCCGAATAGGATTGGCCGGCGGCAAAGGACATGGTTTGCGCCTGGGCACCTGTGGCGGCCATGGCGGCCGCGATCCAAAGCGCACACGCCGGCTGATGGAATCTCCGCACGACAGCACCTCCCGTCTCACCTCGTGAATGTGCTTACCAGGGTCTATTGAGTGTCAACGCAATTTTCAGGCGGGGAAAGGCTCGGCGGGCTCGGGAAAATTTACAAGTGGCCGGCTCACTTCAGGGAAAAAGCTCGCTGTGGTCGCGGCCCCGGTTGCCTGCTTGCTGGCGGTTTGGGGCGTCAGCGCGGCGCGAGAGTCACTTCCATGGGGGAGCGAAGGCGTGCCGCAAAATCGGCGACGTAGCGCTGCCAAGCGGCGGCGGTGGGGAAATCGCCGGCCAGGGTCCAGGCGAAGCCGGAATAAGAGACGCACGGCTTGCCGGGCTGGATCTTAGTAAGTACATAGTAATTGAGACCGTCTTCGGTTTGATCTATCGCCGCGGCGGGATCGACGATAACGGCTTGTCCCAACTCGCCGCGCTCCTGCAGCGGTTCCCAGGTGACGAGAACGGCGCGGTGGCTGCCGGGTTCGCGAACGGTAGTTTTCAGCCTGCGAATGCCGATCGCATGCGACAGATTGGAGGCATTGCCTTGGATGGTGTAGCGACTTTCGAAGCGATCGAGATTCTGCCCGGCGTCGAGCGACACGAGTTTCTTTTCGGAGACCGTGACGCCGGCGGCATCCCAGGCGTCGTAAGTGAGTTCGAAGAGCACGCGGATAGGCCCCACGGCGTAGACTTTGGAGTTGCGGAAATTAGCCGAGGGATAAAGCTTTCCTTCCGCCCAGATGCCGGTGCCGCCGTTGCCGCGCGTGGCGCCGGCGGCGTAGAGGTCGGCGCCCTCGCCGTGGTCGCGATGGTAATCGTCCACCATGTACCAGTTGTTGATTACCAGTCCGCGGACGCGCTTGGTCCAAACGTCCACGGAGCTGCTGACGAGCTTATCGCGGGGGAACGTCTCCAGCTCTTTGCCATACATGCGGTGGGCGATGCGATCGTTTTCCCAGGCGAAATCGTCCCGGCGTTCGCGCACGAAGCGGCCGTAGGTTTTGTAATCGGCGGCGGGGGCGATTTGGCGCGGGCCTACGGTGAGTTGGAAGACGCGCGTCTGGCGCGGCGCGAAATCGGCCTGGAAGAGGAACTGTTCGAAGACGCCGTCGTCATTGGTATCGACCGCTTGCACCAGCAGATCCTTATCGGCGCCCTCCGCGCGCACGTGGACCTTGCGGACATCGTCCACCGCGAGCAGACTGCGCAACTGGGCGGCGTCGAGAACGATGGTTTCGCCGGGGCGGGGGATATCGATGGGGTTGCGGACGGTGACAGTGGCGGATGCGGCGGCGAGGACGGCAGGGAAGAGAAAGAACAAAGGCGTACGCAAGGACTACTCCTATTTGGGGCGGTAATGAAATGTATTCAAGCTGCGTTCGATATCGAATTGCCGCAGCATGGCGACGACTTCCGCGCCGGCCATCAGCACCGGACCGTATCCCTGCATGGCACCGAGATCGGTGGGGCGATTGTAATAATAGACCGCGTCATAGGCGGCGGTGGTGCTGACGCAGATGCCTTCGATGCGGCCATCGGGGCGAACCATTTTGGCAAGCGCCTGCCAGCCCGCCTGCGCAACCGGCGCGTACACGGGCGAGAGCCATCCGCGATTGACGCCGCGGGCGATGGCAAACGTGAACATGGCGGAGGCGGAAGTTTCCAGGTAGCTGTCGGTCTTGTCGAGGAGTTGGTGCCACATGCCGGTGCCGCCCTGGGTTTGGACCACGCCGCGGGCGGCGCGCCGGAAGATTTCGAGCACGCGGGCGCGCTGCGGGTGGTCCTCCGGCAGCACGCTCAGCAGTTCCGCGGCCGACATGAGGCCCCACCCGGCGCCGCGGCCCCAGAAGAATTTCGGATCGTAGGACGCCGTGTTTTCAAACCAGGCGTGGTCGTAAAGGCCGGTGGCGGGGTCTTGCAGGCGTTCGGCCATGCCGATGACCTGGCGCGCGGCGTCGTCGTACCAGGAGCGATCGCCGGTGAGTTTTCCCATCTGCGCGAGGAAGGGGATGCTCATGTAGGAGTCGTCGATCCAGAGGGAGACGGGCTGCGGGCGGGCGCGCGCCAGGGTGCCGTCGGGAAGGCGCATCTGCTTGTGCGCGATGTAATCGGCGATCTGGTCGATGGCGGCGCGGTAACGCGGGTCAGGCTTCCTGGCGTACGCCTTGATGAGCGCCGCGCCGATGGCGCCGCAATCGTCGAGGGCGGCCATGTGGATGAAGCGGCGGTAGCCGTTGGGCTGCGGACCGAACTGCGCCGCCTGGCGGCGGAAGTAGTCGAGGTGGTCGAAAATGAAATCGAAATTGCGGAGCGTGTAATCGCTGTAAGTGCGGTCGCCGGTAACGTCGCTCACCAGGAGCATGCCGGCAAGGGCGACGCCGATGGGGTAATCCCAGTCGTTGAAGGGCTCGATGGCAGCGGTTTTGACGGGCGTGGCGAAGTCGGTGATGGTGCGGCCGGTCTGGGTGTCGACGACGTGGTAAGTGGTGGACCGGGCAAAATAATCGCGGATGCGGTCGAGCGTGGCTTTGATTTCGGACTCGGTGGGGACGGCGTACTCGACGCCGTGCGGAACGGAGGGCTGGGCGCGGAGGGCGAAGTTCGCGGCGACGAGCAGCCAGAGAAATCGGCGATTCATGGGCAGACGAATTCTAGCATAGGGCGGACTTGATTTCGGCGCGCAAATCGCGCAGAGTAAGCATCATGAAACGAAGCATCGTACTCGCGTCAATTCTGACGGCTATTCTCGCGGCGACAGCGCCGGCGGCCGATATCGGCGGGACCTGGAAAGGCACGGCCGATTTCGGCGGCCAATCGATCGAACGAACCTTTGTGTTCAAAGTAGATGGAAACAAGCTGACCGGAGAGACTACGAGCGAACTGCTCGGCAAGTCGACAATCGAAGACGGCAAAATCGATGGCGATAACATTTCATTTACGATTACCGCCGATTTTCAAGGCAACTCGTTGAAGATGACCTATAAGGGAAAGATCTCGGGAGATACGATCAAGCTCACCGTGGATCTGGGGCAGGAAATGGGACAGACCATCGACTGGACTTTAAAAAGGACGTAGCTACCGGCTGGGGGCGTAATAGCCCTGGCGGTAGTAAGTGCGCAGGCGGCTTTCGGCCCCGGGGAGGGCGAGTTTGAGATTCACGCGGTGGTATTTGCCGTCGGCGGCTTCCGCGGGTGAATAGCCGAGCACGTATTGATTGCGGAGTTCGCGGGCGATCGCGGCGCCGATTTGGGGCAACGCGTCCAGGCTGACGGGGTAGGTTCGGCCTCCGGTTTCCAGCGCGACGCGATCGAGGAGGCTGGGACCGTTGCGCTCCTCGGACGGGTGTTTGACGGAGTAGTCACGGTCGAAGACGCCCAGCGAATATACCTGAACGCCGGCTTCGATGAGGGTGTCCCGCATTCCGCGCAGCGACCGGCGGCTGAAATTGTCGCCGCCATCGGAGACGATTACCAGCGCCTTGCGCGCATGCCGCGCGTGCTTCATCTGCTGGATGGACAATTGGATGGCGTCCAACAGGGCGGTCATGCCCGTAGGGCGGGCGGCGGCGATCGCGAAGGCGATGCCGGGCCAATCGCCGGTGAAAGGCACGGTAAGGCGCGCGCGGGCGTTGAATTCCACGAGGAAAAATTCGTCCTCCGGGTTGGCGGACTTGAAGAACTCGGTGGCGGCTTGCGACGCCTTCTCCATTTTGTTGCGCATGCTGCCGCTGATGTCGAGCAGGACGCCGGCGGAGATGGGAGCATCGTCCTGCGAGAAATGCGTGATGGCCTGTTGGACGCCGTCGTCAAAGACTTCGAAGTCTTCCTGTTTGAGACCGATCACGGAGGCGCCGTCCTGGTCGGTGACGCGCACGGGGATCAGGACCAGCGACGAATCCACGCGGAGCACGGGCGCCGACGCGGGTCTGGAGGCGGGCCGCGGAATGACGCCGATCGGGCCGGTGGATTGAAATCCGAATGCGAGGGCGCAAGACTGCGCCAGAAGGGCGAATCGCAGGACACGGGACGGCCCCGGAGGCATTGGGAGATTCTAGCGCGATTCGATCAGCCGCGCATCCCGCCGAACAGCGCGCCATTATCGCGAAGAATCCGCTGGGTGACGGCGGGGTCAATGTCCGTGTTTTCGACGCCGCGCTCGAAGCTGCCGCCGAGCAGGATGCCGTCGTGGCGGGGGAACATGTAGATGCCGTTCGGTCCAATCGTCATGTAATCGACCTCGGGCTGCGGCAGGAGAAACACCAACTGGCCCTTGATGGGCAGCATGCTGGTGTCCGCGAAAAGGGTTCGCGCGCCAAGACCGGTGCAGTTGAAGATGAGGGTCTCGCGCAGGGCAGCCACTTCGCGCGGCGAGCCGAATTCGCGGATCACAATCCTGCCGCCGGCGAGCTCGAAATCGCGGATCAGAGCATTGAGATAAATGGCGGGCTCGATGAGCATGCTGTCGCGGCGATGGACGAAGGGAACGTTGAAGGCGTGCTGGTGGCCGCCGAGATCGTGGGATTCGGGATAGAGCGACTCGACCGGGCCGTTGGGGCTATCGGGCGCGGGCGGCGCGATAGCGGCGGCATCCTGCGCGAGGGTGTAGAGCGGCAGCCAACGGACTCCGTAGTAATCGCCGGCGAGCGATTGGTAGCGCTGGAAGGAGAGGCGCGCCGCTTCGGCGAACTGAGCGCGAAAGGCCGGGGTGACGCTGGCGTGGTCGAAGAGACTGACGGGCTCCCACAATCCGCCGGCGACGTTGGAGGTAACGGAGGGCGGCATTTCCTTGGAATAAATGACGGGGTTGTATCCGCGCTGTTGCAGCAGGCGGGCGGTGGTGAGTCCGTTGACGCCGCAGCCGAGGACGGCGCAGTCGCGCGTTTCAACGCCGGCGGCTTCGCGCACGGCGAGGAGACCGGTGCCCCACGAAAGCGTGATGCCTGCGCCGCCGTGGCCATAGTTGTGGATGATGAGTTTCCCGGCGAGCTTTTCGGCGCGGACGCAGAATCCGGCGGGGCGGAAGGGTCGCAATCCGGCAATGGTGCGGATGACGCGGTCGGGCGAGACGGAGACGCGCGGGAGACGGGGCTTGGCAGCTAAGGCTCTTTTTCCCAAGGCTATGGCGCCGAGTGCCGGAGTGGAACCACGTAGAAAAGAGCGTCGGGAGAGCATATTTCAGAATTATACTTGACAGCACACACTGTTTAATATACAGTGTGTGTAGGACAGCATGTGATGCACACCAACGGTACTCGTTCCGAGTTATTCGAGAATCTCCGGCTGGAGCTTCGCCGCGGCTGCCTGGCGGTGGCGGTGTTGGGGCAACTGGGCACCGAACTGTACGGCTACGCTATTCGTAAGGCGTTGTCAGACCAGGGTTTAGCTATCGATGAAAACACTCTTTATCCGCTTCTGCGGCGCCTGGAAAGTCAGGGGCTGCTGGTGAGCCAGTGGCGCGAGGAGGACAAGCGCAACAAGCGCTTTTACCGCATTTCTCCGGCAGGGGAGGAAGTTCTAGCGAGCCTGTTGGCCGAATGGCGGCAGATGAATTCAGCACTGGAGCGCATACTCGCAGTGCCGGCCGTGAGCCCAGAGGAGCAAAAGCAATGAGTAACAGCGAACTGATCAATCGTTATTTGAATGCTGTCCGGCCGTGGCTGCCGCGAAAGCAGCAGGCGGATATCCTGGCGGAACTGGCGGAGGACCTGCAATCGCAGATCGAGGAGCGAGAGTCGGCCGCCGGCCGGACGCTGACGCTGGACGAACTGGCGGCTGTGCTGAAACAGCGCGGCTCGCCATTGCGCGTCGCCAGCGGCTACCTTCCCCAGGAGCGGCTGATCAATCCGGCGATGCTGCCCATCTATTTCCTGGTGCTCCGGGTTGTTTTGCTCTGGGTGCTTCTCCCGATCCTGATCCTTGTGTCGCTCGCGCCGATTGTCCAGTCGGGACACCCGCTGGCGGCGTCCTTGCGCTTCCTGGCGGCGGTGTGGCAGACGCCGTTTTTCGTCATTGGCATCATCACGACGATTTTCTTCCTGGTGGATCGCTACCAGGACAGGTGGGTCGACCGGTGGGACCCGCGCAAGCTTCCCCGTGTGCCGGCGTCGCACCCGCAGATGCAGTGGCACAACGATTTCGCCGGATTCGCTTTCGGCTCGGCGATGGCTTTCTTCTGGGCGGTAACGATGTGGCATCGCAGCGCGTTCGTCCTCGATAACGGATTGCGCATCGGGCTGGTGAGGGTGTGGGGCGAACTCTACTGGCTGATCCTGGTGCTGACGGCTAGCCGCGCGGCAGTCAATTTGTATTGCTTCCTGCGGCCGGCCTGGAACGCGGCGCGTTCGTGGATCCGGCTGGCACTCGACGGGGTGGAAATCGCGTTCGCAATGGTGCTGCTGAAAGTGCCGAACTGGGTGGAGATCAGCGGGCCGAAAGTTGCTCCGGCGGACGCCAGCAAGCTGGTGGGACTGGCCAACGGCGCGATGCAGCTGGCGCTGGTTTCGATTCCGGTGATTCTGGCGTTCGATGTGTACCGGCAGGGACGGCTTTTGCGGCGCGCCAAGGATGGGCAATCGGCGCCGATCCTGACGTTGTCGTAGAGTTGGCTTGCGGGGTTATTGCCAGCGGAGAACTTCTTCCGAGATGGTATTGAGGCTGTTTGCCATGCGGTCGGTTTCGAGGTTCGCCAGGGCGTAGCGTTCGACGGTGGGATCGCCGGAACTGGCGAGGGCGTGATGGTCTTCGCGCAGGTCGGGAAGATCGGCGGCGGCGATCCGGGAACCTCGAAGAGAGGCGGCCAGGTAATACAGGGTCAGATCGGCATGATCGGCGAGGACGCGAAACGCATTGCGCGCCGGTACCGGGCGGCCGCGCCCCAGCCCTGCTTCGAGCGACATGGCGGCGTATATGAAGCGGTGAGAGTTGGCCAGGATGGAATCGACCGCGTGGATGCGGGAGTGCGGCGACCCGGGTTCGGAACGTAAGCGCGTAGCGGCGGCTTCGAGGTTCGATCGGGCCAGGCGCGCGGCGATTCGGACGTGGTCCAGCTGGGCGGCGAACGATCGCTCCGGCTCGAGATACGCGCTGCTGACTGCGCGGAAATAAGCGCGGTAGGCATCGAGCAGGGCCGCCAGCGCCTCGGAAATTTGGGCGCGTTCCCAGGTGGGCCAGAGCCAATAAGCGAGGAGAGCGATGGCGCCGCCAGCCGCGGTATTCAACCCGCGCGCCACCATCACCTCCCCGGGCGCGCCGCCCAGGATAGTGAGCAGCAGCACCACCAGCGCAGTGAGCGCCGTCACCAGCACTCCATAATTCGCTGGCCCGTAGCAGCGGATAAGGAACGCAAAAAGACCGATCATGAGGATCTTCACGGCGACGCCCGGCGCCAGGAGGTGGAACAGCGCGGTGGCGAGCACCAGCCCGGCGAGAGTGCCGCCGAGGCGCAGAAGGCCGCGGCTGACGGTGGTGGCGAAGTCGGGACGCAAGACGATGACAATCGTCATGGGCATCCAATAGGAGCGGCGCCAATCGATCAAATGGCCGGCGAGCATTCCGGCCACTACGCACACCGACAGCCGCACGGCATGGCGGAAGACGGCGGAGCCGATCCGAAGATTGGCGCGCAGAAGCGCCAGGGTACCGGCGAGCCGCAATCGCCAAGGCTGTGCTGCCTCGCGCCTTTGGAATTCGCGCACGCCCTCGGGAGTGAGATGGCCGGTGAGATCGAGTGCGGAACGCAGGCGGCCGGCAAGGGATTCCACCTGCCAGCGGGTGTCGTGGACGATGGGATCGGAATCGCGCCGACGCATTTGTTCCACGAGCGCGCGGAACTCGGCTGTGGATGCAGAAGAAACGGCCGCGGGACGTCCCGATTCCAGCGAGTGCGCGACAGCCTTCAGAACTTCCGAAGCCAGTGCGAGCACGCGTTGGAGTTCGGGCGCTCGCAAGCCCGAGAGCGTAAGCAGCGCAAGCCGAATGCGTTCGGCCTGGCTGAAAAGCGCGATGTAGCGTTCGGCTTCGAGCGAGCGATGGCCGCCAAGCGCTTCCATGGCGGCTTGCGCCGCCGCCATTTGCGCAGTAGCGGGGGGCGCGTCGCCGGCAGGAGCGACGGCGTCTATGCGAGCGAGTTCAGCATACACATCCGCGAGCGCGCGCCGCTCCGGCAGGTAGCGCCGAACCGGCCAGAGCGCCAGCGAGAGAGCGATCTGCAGGAGTCCGCCGCCAAGCGAGAGAAGACCGGCGATGGCAGCCTGGCCGGGCGACATGACCTGCGCCGAATAAACCACCAGGGTGATGAGCGTGACGTTTCCGATATCCGCCGCGGCCGGGCTGACGGCGACCATCATGCCCGCGAGGAACGCGCAGAGGGCGGCTTCCGCGGCTGCCAACGCATGCAGGCGGCCGGTCAGTGCGCCCATGAAAACCGCGAGCGCGCAGGAAAGAGTTGCGGACAACATGCGGCGCGCGCGGTCGGTGTAGGAGTCGGCGCCATCCGAAAACGCCACGTTGAGCGCGCCGGTGGCGGCTACCAGCCCGCCGCCGGGGTGCCCCATCAACGCGCCAGCGGCCAGCGGCAGGGCCACGCCGAGCGCGTTTCGCAGCGCCATCCAGGGATGAATTCGGGCGCGGTCGAAGCGGGTGACGGTTTTCCAGAGTCCCGGCGTCACGGCTTGCCGGGCTCTTTCGGGGGCAGCCCGTGGAAAGGAAAACTCCTGGCCAGATGCAGCCTTTGCGGAGCAGGAAAATGGGATAGGTAATTGCCGGAGGGCGCCCACATGCCGATGGACTTGCAGAGCGTGCAGCAGGGGGCGAGCCGGTGGGTCATAGCTACCCCGATTCTAGCCGATCCCCCCAAAAAGTCCGTCCCGCGGCAGGCGTTTTGAAGGCATGGCCGAATCTATCTGGTCCGATGGGGTTCAAAACCAAACCCTCCGTGCCGCCTCCCGTTGGCCGGCCCGGGACCCGGGTAAAGGAACGCGCCGGGAGGAACGCGATCCCGTTACGCACTCGGAAAAGCCTCAGGGGAAAGGGGACATTTCTACTTTGCCGCCGAGGGGGACATTTCTACTTTGCCTTGACATCTGGTACTGCCGCGCTTGCGCCTGCGCCTTCAAAACGGTAAACTGCCGTTGATCCGGGCTTAAATTGAGATTAGATCCAGGGGGATAGGAGGGGATTGTGCGCAGAACGTTAATCTTGGGCATCGGACTCGCCGTTTTGGCGCTAGCGCAGTCGGCAATGAACAACGATTCGGTCATCAAGATGGCAAAGGCCGGGCTGAGCGACGATGTCATTGTGGGATCGATCAACGGGCAACCGGGAACTTACAAGACTTCGGCCGACGACCTCATCGCGCTCAAAAGCGCGGGTGTCAGCGATAAAGTGATCGCAGCGATGATCTCGAAGGCGAGCGGAGGCGGCGCGCCGCCTGCCACGCTTACGGCTGGGGCGGCAGCCCCCACGGCGGCCGGTCCAGTGAACGAGGTGGGGGTGTACTACAACAAGGCCGGTACCTGGGCCGATCTGAACCCCGAAGTGGTGAATTTCAAGACCGGCGGCGTGCTGAAATCGATCGGGACAGCGGGAATCGTCAAAGGCGACATCAACGGCCATTTGAATGGCGAGCATAGCCCCAATGCATTGAAGACGCCGGTCGAGATTCTCATTTACACACCGGAAGGTACGGCGGCGACGGAGTATCAGTTGCTGCGGCTGCACGAGCAGAAGGACTCGCGCGAATTCCGCACCATGACGGGAGGCGTGTTCCACGCTTCCGGCGGCGCCACGCGCGACTCGATCCCGTTCGAGAACAAGAAAATTGCACCGCGCACCTACCAGATCATCCTGCCGGCAGATATCGGAACGGGCGAGTACGGAATTCTGCCACCCTCGAGTGGCGACGGCACGGGCAGCTCTGGGCGGATCGGGAAGCTCTACTCGTTCCGCATCATCGAATAATTATGCGAACTGGCACCCGGTCCGCGGCGTATGAATCTTTCGAGGATTCATGCTTCAGGACTTTCGTTTCGGCTTAAAGCTTCTCTGGAAAGAGAAAGCCTTCACGATTACGGCGCTGCTGACGCTCGCCTTGTGCATCGGCGCCAACACCGCGATTTTCACGGTTCTCCGCACCGTGGTGCTGGAGCCCCTGGCGTTCGCGCAACCGGACCGCCTGGTCAGCATTTTCAACATCTATCCCGGCATCATGGTGACCGACAACGGGTCGAACGGCGTTCCGGATTATTTCGACCGGCGCCAGCTTACCGAGGTCTTCGACTCCGTCGCGCTGATGCGCGGCAACGGGTTCAATCTCGGCGCCGAAAGCTCGGCGGTGCATCTCTCGGCCCAAGCGGTCACGCCTTCGTTTTTTCGCGTGCTGCGGGTTTCTCCCGCCATTGGCCGCGCGTTCACCGAAGACGACGCGGTTTATCAGAAGGACCAGTTCGTCATTCTGAGCTACGGATTGTGGCAGGACAAGTTTGCAGGCGACAGCCACGTTCTGGGCCGCGATATCCGCTTGAGCGGAGTGCCGTATCGTGTGGTGGGGGTGATGCCGCGCGGGTTCGAATCGCCGGGGTCGGAAGCCAAGCTCTGGGTGCCGCTTTCGTTCTCGCCGGAGCAGACCCTCGATTCCGCGCGCCACAGCAATAGCTGGGACATGATCGCGCGACTCAGAAACGGCGTGACCATCGCCGCCGCGCAGCGCCGCATCGACGTCTTAAACAAGTTCCAGATCGAGCGCTCCGGGAAACTTCGCAAGCTGCTGGAGAACGCCCGCTTCGGCTCGGTAGTGCGCGGCTTGAAGGACGATATGGTCCACCAGATCAAGCCGACCCTGTACCTGTTGCAGGCGGCGGTAATTCTGGTGCTGTTGATTGGCTGCGTGAACGTGGCCAACCTGATGCTGGTGCGGAGCAACATCCGCATGAAGGAACTGGCCATCCGCCACAGCCTGGGGGCGGCTCGCGGACGGCTCGCCCGGCAACTGCTGACCGAAAGCGTAACGCTGGCGGCTCTCGGCGGCGCGCTCGGCATTCTGCTGGCCTACGGCGGCGTCCGCTTGCTCGCCATGCTCGGCGCGCAGGAACTGCCGCGCGGCGGGGCCATTCACATCGATGCCGGCGCGATGGCGTTCAGCGCCGCGGTAGCCGGGCTCACCGGGCTGATCTTTGGGAGCGTACCGGTTTACCACCTGATGCGGCGCGATCTCAACGTGATCTTCCGGCAGACGGGACGGACGGGAACCAGCGAGCGTGCCGCGGTGTGGACGCGCTCGACGCTGGTGGTTTGCCAGGTATCGCTGGCATTCGTGCTGCTGATCGGCGCGGGTCTGTTGACCCTCAGTTTTGCGCGCCTGCTGAACGTGAGCCCGGGATTCCAGCCGCGCAACATCGATACGGCGCTGTTCGTGCTGCCGAAATCGCACTACGCGGGCGACGTGGAAATCCGCGGTTTCGTGCGGCGCGTGATGGATGGAGTGCGTGCCATTCCGGGCGTGGAAAGCGCCGGCGTGGCCGATCTGCTGCCGTTCGGCGGAAACAACAACGACAGCGTGATGACCTTCGAAGGCCGCCCACTCGGCCCCAACGAGAATCCGCCCGTGCCGCTGTGGAATGTGGTAGATCCAGGGTATTTCACCACCGTGGGAATTCCGCTGCTGCAGGGCCGGTTCCTCGAGCCCTCGGACAGCGCCGATTCCCAGCGCGTCGTCCTCATCGATCAATACCTGGCGCACAAGTATTTCCCCAAGGGGGACGCCATTGGCGCACGCATCATCCGTGGTCTTCCCAGTATGCACGACGACAAGAATTACGTTTGCACGATCGTGGGCGTAGTCGGAAGCGTGAAGACCAGCGACCTGGCGGAGCGCAATCCGATTGGCGAGATCTATTTTGCCGTCGACCAATATCCCACGTCGTACTTGTACCTGGCGGTGAAATCGCGCGGCAACGCGGGGGTTGCGGCGGCGGTGCGGCGAGAATTCGCCAAGGCCGATCCCGAACTGCCGCTGTTCGACGTGAAGACCATGGAGCAGCGCCTGGCGACTTCGGTGCGCCAACGCCGGGCCGCGATGACCATTTGCGGATCGTTCGCGGTGCTGGCGCTGGTGCTTTCGGCGATCGGCATCTACGGGGTGCTGGCGTACGCGGTGTCGCAGCGCACGCGCGAGTTCGGGATTCGAATCGCGCTCGGCGCGCGCGCCGGTACGGTGGTGGGGATGGTGCTGGGGCAGGGAATGCGCCTGGCGGCGATCGGGCTCGCGATCGGGCTGGTGGCGGCGGCGCTGCTCACGCGCCTGATGGCGCAGCTGCTCTATGACGTCAAGCCCACCGATCCGGCGGTATTCGCGCTGGTCGGCGGCGCGTTGATGCTGGTGGCGATGGCGGCATCGCTGGTGCCATCGGTGAGGGTGGCACGGATCAAGCCGGCGATGGCGCTGAGGGTGGAATAAGGGAGCACGATTATATCGGCGGGTGCTTTATCGAAACGCGTTCCGCCCCATGGATCCCGGCTCGAAGAAGTCGCCGGCGTCTGGCTTGGCGCCGCCTTTTCCCCACGTCCAGTACATGCCCACGTAGGCGTAATTCTCGGTTTGGCCAGCCACCGAGTGGCCGTAGCAGAACAGGAACTGTTCTCCGGGGTGATTCTTGAAATGGTAATATCCGCCCACGTCGATCAGGGTGGATGCTTGCGTCTGCGGGGTCGCAAAACCCTCGCGCCCGTGGGAAAAGACCTCGCCTCCGATTTCCAGGCGCTCGCCGAAGGAGTACTTCAGCAGAAATCCGCCGTAAGGGAAATTGCGGTAGCCATTCTGCGGGACTACCTGGTAACCCGCCCCGCCATCCAGGAGCCAGTGACCGATGTTTTTCTGCAGCCAAATGGGAAGCTTGTACCAGACCTTCCCGACCCCGAGACCTTTGGCGTAACTTCCCGCCGGCATCTCGAACATGGTGAAAGTGCCAATTTGCGGAAGGGTCCTGGTCTCCTGGAAAAATGCAATCTTGGTTCCGAGTTCCATATCCGTCAGCCCGAATTCCGACGGACCCATCCCGCCCGGCGCATAGATCGGATTATTGGACGGCGCAATCGCGCCCAACGGTAGAATTGCGTGGAGTTGAACGCGCGGAACAGCGCCCCAGTTGAATTCGAGAGCCGGCCCGAGCGAGTCGATTTCGGCCGGCGTCCCGTCCATCGATCCGAAGATGTAGAACTCGTAGTGGTGTAAGTCAACCGGAACCGGGTCGTCGATCTGAAACGGCGGGCCTTGCGCCCGAAGCAGTCCGACCGGCGCAGACAGCGCCAGAATCAAACCCGCGAATCGGGCCGCTCCATTTAAGGACCGCGCGGATTGACGGCGAAACAGCCTTACCTCAGCGCCTTCTCGATCGCGTTTGTCACTTCGGCCGATTCCGGCGTGACGGCCGATTCGAAGCGCGCGATCACTTTGCCGTCTTTCCCGACCAGAAATTTGGTGAAATTCCACTGGATGTCACCGCCGGTCGCCGGGTTTGCCTGCTTGTCGGTGAGGAACTGATAGAGCGGGTGCATATCGGCGCCCTTCACCGAAATCTTGGCATACATCGGAAACGTCACGTTGTATTTACTGCTGCAGAAAGTCTTGATCTCCTGGTTGGTGCCGGGTTCCTGTCCGCCAAAATTATTCGCCGGGAACCCCAGGATCACGAATCCCCGATCTTTGTATTTCTCGTAGACCTTTTCAAGGCCGGCGTATTGCGGTGTGAAACCGCAGCGGCTGGCGACGTTCACAATGAGCACCACGTTGCCCTTATATTGGGCCAGCGGGGCTGGTTTGCCGTCGATGGAATTGAGGGTAAAATCAAGCACGTTGGAAGCTCCGAAAAGCGCGGCTGTCATGATGACGCCGGTGAGAACAAGTTTGCGCATATCAACGGATGATGACGGAGGCGTTCGGAAAGTCGCAGCAATTAACACTTGTCACGGTTGTCATATTCGCGTAATTCGCGCCAGCCAGGCCTGAATTCCCGGCTGAACCAGATTGGTATCGAGCGTTACGGCATCGATCGAATCCACCCGCCATCCATCCGCGAAGTGGGCACGGATTTCCGCCTGCGTGACGCGCCGCGGACCGAAATCGCCCGGCTGGCGGTCGCTGAAGCACAGCATGAAATACCGGCCGCCCGGCACGATGGCCGCCGCGAGGCTCGCCACATAGAGCAGCCGGCCGGCATCATCAAACACGTGAAACAGCCCGCTGTCGAGCACGGTGTCAAACTTTTCACCCAGGTCCGCGAGCCGCAGCGCGTCGTGCACCAGGAAGCGCGCCGCGACCCCGCGCTCGCGTGCCTTGGTTTCGGCCAGCGCAATCGCGGCGGGTGCGGTGTCGATTCCGGTGGCGTCCAGCCCCAGGCGGGCCGCCATGAGCGCATGCTCGCCGGTGCCGCACCCGGCATCCAGCAACTTGCCGCGTAGTTCGCCGGCGTCCGCCAGTGCCTGAAAAGGGCGCTGCGGACGGCCGATATCCCATGGCGGTTTGTCCGAATACATAGCGTTGAACTCTTCCTGTGTGTGGCGAGCCATCACCACTATTATCTCCCTCCGCGGAAAATAGGCACCAGCTCGATGATCAAAATGATGATGACCACCACCTCCAGGAAGAACCCGCGCGCTTCGCGGAACTCGCTCACCATGAACTCGTAGAGATCGCCCGCGATGCGCAGCTTCTGGTCTACCAGGCTGCGGTAGTCGCCCGCCCCGACTTTTGCCGCGGCCAGCCGGTAGGCGCGCGCGTAAAACATGTCGCTCAGAAACTTGATGGCATTGTCGGCGCGTTCGGTGAGTTCGGTCACGTCGAGGCGGAGGCGGTTCAACTGCTCGGCATCGCGCGCCAGGCGCCAGCGCGAAAAGAATCCGCCGCGGCGTTCGAGCGCGCTGTAAGTGTTCTTCAGCAGCTCGGTAAGAATCTCGTCGTAGCGGCGATATTCGAGGAGCTGAAAATTGGCATATTCCAGCAACTGAATGAGCGGGGCCGCGCCGTCCGGGTTGTCGTAGACCAGGGCGGCCAGCCAGCCCACGACGAGCAGGTCGGTGGGATAGTAAGAGACGCTCGAAGCCAGCACTTCTTTTTGCTCCACTTCCGAAAGCACCTGCGTTTCCCCGCGGATCACCTGGCTGACTTCGTGGCCGTATTGCGCCAGCAATTCCTGCGCGGTGAGGCGCGAGCCATCCGCCCCATGCACATCATGCAGTTCGATGACGTAATAGACTTCGTCGATCCACTCGGCGTACGGCTTGCGCAGCGCCGTGGCGAGCGCCTTCATGCGGTTGCGCACGCGTTTGGCGCCGCGCTGTTCCACTTCGCCGGCTTCGATCCAGCGATTGGAGAGCGCCAGCAGCGCCGGCCAGCCGGTGGCGAACGGGAGCTCGATTTCGAGGCTCACCACACCGTCGTTAAAATAACGGAGGCTGGCGCTCGCGGTTTCTCCGGTGGCCAGGTGGACGGGTTCGCACGTTTCGGTTAGAGGAGGCCGCTCGAAGCGCACATATCCCGGCGCGGGCAGCTTGAATCCCGGGGACCGTGGAGGCGGTTCGGCCCCCAAAAGCCGCCGCAACTCCGCCAGGTCGAATTCCTCGGCAACGTCGTAGAGCAGCAGCGCGCGGAATGAGCCGTGGCAGATGGGCACGCTATTAGTGTAGGAGAGAGTCCGCGTGAATAGTTACACAGTTTCGATCGGGGTGGTGCTGTAACATCGGGTTATGGTCGAAGCTTGTCCGGTTTGCGACACTCTCTGGCGCCTCTACTCGCAGGCGGCCGACAATCTCCACGAGTTGAACGGAAAACTGCGCGATGCGCGGGGCAAGGGCGATCACCATACAGTCGAGATTCTGGCCCATGAAATCACCATTGCCGAATCGGCGCTGCCCGTGGTGCGCCGCGAGCTGCGGCGGCATGAAAGCGCGCGCCACGCTAACGGGCAAGGCGACAAGACTAAGAACGCCGGTGAGAATCGCGAACGGGAAAAGAGCGGCGTGCGAACGTGACTCCACAGCCGGCCATGCGGCTAAAATACCTGCATGGGGCAGGACGTCCGATACGCGCTTCGTCTCCTTCGTAAGTCGCCGGGATTCGCCGCCGTCGTCGTCCTGACGCTCGCCCTCGGCATTGGCACCAATTCCGCGGTGTTCAGCGTGGTTCGCGGAGCGATCCTGCAACCGTTGCCCTATCGGGATCCGGCCCGCCTGGTGGATGTCCTCGACGCCAGCGCGAGAGATCCGAACCTATCCCATACTTTCGCCACTTACGCGGACTTCGAAGAGTACGCGCGCCACGCGCGGAGCTTCGAGAAAATAGCGTTCGCGACGTGGGCAAATGCCGGCGCCAAGCTGACCGGCCGCGGACCAGCCCGCGGCGTTCTGGCCATTCCGGTAAGCCAGGATTTCTTTGCCATGCTGGGCGTGACGGCGGCCCTCGGGCGAACCTTCCTGCCGGGCGATATGAGCGGCGATTGCCCGGTGGTGCTCAGCGATTCTTTCTGGCGGAGCACGCTCGCCGGCGATCCGCACATCGTGGGGCAAAGTCTGGAGCTGAATGGCCGCGCCTGCATCGTGACCGGCGTCCTGCCGGCGCGCTTCGAATTCTACCCGCGCCAAACGAACCTGTGGATGCTGTTCACCCCGGCCGATCCACGCCCGCGCGACCGGTTCCCAGCCATCACGTTCGGGCGGCTCAAACCGGGTGTTACCGCGGCCCAGGCGCAGAGCGAACTGGCGGCGTTGCACCGGCAGATGTCGCAGCCCGACTGGCAGCGCGACTTCGTGCCCGCCGTCCACAATTTGCAGGATGAATTCACCTTTCTGGCGGGCCGCAATCTGCGCGCGACACTGGTTTTGTTGCTGGTGGCCGTAGGGCTGGTACTGCTCATCGCGTGCCTGAATGTGGCCAACCTGCTGCTGGCGCGGTCGTGGGCGCGCGCGAAGGAATTCGCCGTGCGGGCTGCGCTCGGATCGGGCCGCGCGCGGCTGGTGCGGCAGTTGCTGGTGGAAGGACTGCTGCTGGCGGCGATGGGTGGCATCGCGGGTGTGGCAATAGCGCTCGCGCTGGTGAAATATTTCGTTTACGCCAACCCCATCGAACTGCCCATCGGCAGCGATATTTCCGTCAACTTCCCCGTCCTTTTGTTCACCGCGTTTTTGACTATGGCCACCGCGCTCGTTTTCGGGATGGCGCCGGCGTGGAGCGGTTCGCGGACCGATCCGGGCGCCGGGCTGCGCGCGGCCGGACGGGGCGCCATCAGCGGCGGAAACCGGCGCTTTGCGAGCGCGCTGATTGCGGTGGAGATCTCGCTCTCGTTGATGCTGCTGGCGGGTGCGGGCCTGCTGATGCGCAGTGTCCTCAAGTTCGGCTCGGCCGACCTCGGCTTCGACCCCGACCACGTAATGGCGACGAGAAGCAGCCTGCCGGAAAGGCGCTACACTTCGCCGGCGGACCAGTCGCGATTCTTCGACGAGCTGCGGTCGCGCCTGAACGCCATTCCAGGCGTCGAAACATCGGCGTTTGCCGCCAATATTCCGCCTTATGCGGGCGGTTCGGCGGAAGTCGAGGTCGAGGGCCGCGGACGCGCCGGTCCCATGGATACCAATACCGTCGGAGAGGATTATTTTTCGGTTCTGCGGATCGCGCTGCGGCGCGGGCGGCTGTTTACCCGGGAGGATGTGCTGGGCGCCGAGACGGTTGCCGTGGTAAGCGAGGAATTTGCCAACGAGTATTTTCCCGGCGCCGATGCGATCGGCCGCCGCGTCCGCGTGTGGGGTGAGAAAGATGCGCCGTGGTTGACCATCGTGGGAGTGGTTGCCACCGAGCGGCATCCGGAACTCCTCCGCGAGATGAGCTGGCACGCGAGCGCCGAACTCTACCGGCCGTTGCGGCAACAGCCGGTGAGCTCCTTTGCCATCGTGGTGCGGACGCGTGGCGAGCAGGCCGATACCGGCCGCGCGATGGCGCGCGCCATGAGCGGAAGCGACGCGGAGTTGCCGGTGGGCGAAATCTTTGCGCTGCGCGAATCGCTCGGAATGTATCTGAAATACCCGCGATTCCGGGCCGTCGTGCTCGATCAGTTCGCAGCGCTCGCGTTGCTGCTGGCCGGGCTTGGATTGCACGGTCTGCTTTCGCAGTATGTCGCCCAGAGGACGCGCGAGATCGGCTTGCGCATGGCGATCGGAGCGCGCACGCGCGATATCCTGCGGCTGATCGCCATTCAGGGCGGCGCGCCTCTGGGCGCGGGCATGCTGCTCGGCATGGCGGCGACGGCAGAGCTCACGCGCTACCTGTCGAGTCTGCTTTTCGAGGTGACGCCGGGCGATCCGTTGACCATGATCGCGGCGCCCATGGCTCTGCTGGCGGTTTCCTTGGTCGCGATGGCCCGCCCTGCGCTGACCGCCTCAGCCATCGACCCGCTGGTGGCCTTGCGGGACGAATAGCAACGCGGCACAGGCAGAAGTGCAGACAGCACGGAGAAAACATCGCCCGGAGAAATCTCTATTTCCAATGCGCCTCTTCCGTGATTGGCGGCGGCGTCCGGCGCCGGGGCATGAACCAGAGCGGCGACGAGTGAAAGGAGGGTTTCCAGGCGTTCAGCGTAGCTCCCCTCACTTCTTTTCCAGCGACGCCGCCGTCTCGCGCAGGGTATTCTCCAGGCTTTCCCGCGGCAAGCTCCGGATGACCGGCTGGATCAGCCATCCCAGCCCCGTGGGAATATCGCGGGTCAGCGAGATTGCCTCACATTCAATCCACGTTCCGCCGTCGCGCTCTTCGAACCGCCAGAAAGTATCCAGCTTCCACAGAAATCCGTACCCCGTTCCCGGCGCGAGTTCATGTTCATCCTTCTTGCCGGGGTCCACCACCTCGGCGATCTTCACCGTCCGCGATTCGCTCCGGCAGTGCGTCGAGTCGATGCGATCATAATGGATCTCGTGTTCGGTGTCGAGCACCACCGTGATCATCTTTTTCTTGAGCAGCCGCATGAAAACCAGGAAGGTGTCGTCATGGTGCCAAATGATGTGGGATTCCAGCACGTCTTTGTGATGGGTGCGAGCGTGGTTGTAATCCTCCACGTGTTCCAGAGTGGCGGCCAGGGTGACTCGGGGCACAAATACCGAACCCACCCAATCGTGTATCAGGCCGTCCGTCACTTCGACTATCGGATTGGAGGCCGCCGGTTCTACCACCACCTGGCCGCTCCGCACGCGACTTCTCCTTGCCGGCGATTGGTCCGCCCAGAGAAACTCCGCGCGATGTGCCAGGCGCTGCCTGGTTTTCTCGATATAGCGGTCGAATGCCGCGACCGTGGCGGGTTTTAGCTCAGCTGCCACCAGGCACCCGGCGCCACTGGACATCAGCAGCGCCACCGCGAGTACTCTCATTTCTCCATCGTAAATCGACGGCCGTAACTGCTAAGATCCCAATATGGATTTGCGCTATCCGATTGGTAAATTCGACTGGCACGCGCCCGTCGACGCCGCGAGCCGTCCGCAATGCATCGCGCGAATCGCGGAGGCGCCGGGCCGATTTCGCGAGGCCGTCCGCGGCCTCGACGATCGCCAGCTCGACACACCCTACCGGCCGCAGGGATGGACCGTCCGCCAGGTTATCCACCACGTGCCCGATAGCCATATGAACTGTTTCGTCCGCTGGCGCCTGGCGCTCACCGAGGATGAGCCCGCCGTAAAGCCTTACGATGAGGCCAAATGGGCGGAACTGCACGATGCCCGAACGGCTCCCGTGGAGGTTTCCCTGCGGCTGCTCGAGTGCCTTCACGACCGTTGGGTGAATCTCATGGGCGCCATGTCCGCAAAGGATTTCGAGCGCAGGTACCGCCATCCGGAGATCGGCGCCATCGACCTGAACACCGTGCTGGCGGGGTACGCCTGGCATTGCCGCCACCATGAAAGCCACATTACCGCCCTGCGGCAAAGAATGGGTTGGGAGTAACTTTTAGAACCGAACCGCTGCCCGGCGCGTCCAAAAGACAGGGGAACCCTGGCGTATAATGTGCTTAGGCTTGTCCGGGAGAGAGTTTTCACACCTATGAACAGTCGTATGAAATGGATTGTAGTTTCGAGCTCGATGTGTCTGAGCGTGTTCCTGCTGACCGGAATGATGCTCGGCAAGAGTTCCGATCAGACATCGGCCGACACCTACAAGCACATCAAGGTCTTCAGCGAGGTGGTCGCGCACATCAAGGAAGAGTACGTCGAGGAGCCCGACATGAAAGCCGTGTCGCTGGGCGCCTTAAACGGCATGCTGGAAGCGGTCGATCCCTTCGCCAGCTATCTCGATGCCCGCCAGTATGCGGATTATCAGAAGTCGCAGACCGCTCACCGCGCCGATGTGGGTTTGATCATCTCGAAGAAGTTCGGCTACCTGGGCGTGCTCGATTCCATCCCCAACTCTCCCGCCGCCAAGGCCGGTTTGGGATATAGCGACGTCATCGAAGGCATCAATGGCGCCAGCGTACGCGACATGTCGCTTGCCACAGCCTACGCGCTGCTGCAAGGCGATTCCGGCACCACCGTGGATCTGACGGTCGTGCGCGTCCGGCATCCGGACCCCGCGACCATCACCCTGACGCGGTCGGCCATCGTCCTGCCGCCCGTCGAGTCCAAAATGCTCGAGGGGCAGGTGGGCTACGTAGCCCTCGGCGCGATTTCGCCGAACATGGTGAAGGATACCGCGGCGGCCATCCAGAAGCTCCAGCAGAGCGGCGCCCAGAAGCTCATAGTCGATGTGCGCGACTGCGGCACGGGATCTCCCGAAGACGGCATCGCATTGGCCAACCTTTTCCTGAAACAGGGCCGCATCACGTATCTGAAAGGGCAGAAGTACCCGCAGAAGAACTTTGACGCCGATCCCGCCAAGGACGTCACCAGCCTGCCGCTGGCAGTCCTCACCAACGCCGGGACCGCCGATGCCGCGGAAATTCTCGCCTCCGCCGTGCAGGACAATAAGCGCGGTCAACTCGTAGGCGAGCGCACCCACGGCGATGCCGCCTTGATGCAGCCCATCACGATGGACGACGGCGGCGTGATCATCCTGTCGATCGCCAAATACTACGAGGCGGATGGCAAGGCGATTCAGGACGTGGGCGTGACGCCCGCGACGCAGGTGAAAGAAGCCGACATTCAGGTGGATTACGACGAGAACGGGCTGCCCATCGCTCCGCCCGCCGACGAACTGCAAAAGAAGAAGAACGAAAACGACCCGGTGGTGAAGAAAGCGCTGGAAGTCCTGAGCGCGAAAGCTTAACGCTCCAGCCGGGTGGTTAGAGCGTCTTCAAGTAGGCAATCAGGTCGTCTTTTTGCTGATCGTCGAGGATGTCCTTGTACGGGGGCATACCATTTCCGCCATCGTCGATCTGGGCGCGAATGTTGGCCTCGTTGGCTGTTTTCCCGTTCCCCAGTTTGTCTTTCTTAAAAAGGCCTTTGAGGCCCGGCCCCATCTTCTTTTCGTCGCTATCGGCGTTGTGGCAGACGGCGCACTGTTCGAAAACTTCCTTGCCTTTGGCGGGGTCGCCCTTGGCTCCCATCAATACCGTCACCGAACCGGCCGCCATCGTGAGACAGACTGCCCATATGCGAAGTCGAGTCATATAGACAATCTTACAATAGGCGCCAGCGAAGCCCGGGGCCGCTATGCCAAAGCTTTACGTTGCGGGCGTGGAATATCAGCAATGTTAACGACCGCCTTGTCGAAGACGGTCATATCCTGCACCAGGCGTTCCACGTCCATCCCCTCGTCGAGCGGAATTTCGTGCTCGATCCAGTCCGACAGCGGAAGATTCCGGAAACACATGCGTTCTTGCAACACGACACTGCGGCGGTTGTGGAGCAATAGGCGATTCTCGCGCGTGTAGTGCCGCTGCTCGACCTTCAATTCCGAGAGGAATTTGTCGAGCGCCTCGCGTAGCGCCCGCTCTTCCGCGGCAGTTACCGCAATCGCCACGGAATCGCGCACGGCGTTGCGCTCGGCTTCCAGCGCGCCGCGCGATTCGGCCAAACGCTCGCGTTGCTGCGCCAAAGCTACGTCCATGCGGGATTGCATCACGAACCAGGCCAGAATTCCCGTACCGACAGCGGTAAGACCGGGAAGCAGGATCCAGAGTAGGGCTTCCATCGGGATCATGTTATCTGCGGCCCGGCACCAAAGACTAGATATCGAAGGTAAGCGGCAGCCTGTCAACTGCCGGCAGCAGTCGGCCGCCTATTCCTGTTTGCCATCGATTTTCTGGCCGGAAACAACGCGGCTGAACTCCGCGAATTTGAACGAAAAGAGCGTTCCGAAAAAGGCGGAGATGCGCGCCTGCAATCCGGCGGCGAATCCCCGGTATTTTTCCAGAAACACAGCGCGCCCGAGCAGGAAGTCGGCCCTCTCGGCCGCCGTATACCCGGTGCTGCCCTCGTGGCGGGCGTGCGCCGCCGGGACGAGCAGAATCCGCTTCGAAGCTTTGAGAATCTGCGCCGCCAGGTCGGCATCTCCGCCGAACTGTCCGTAGTGCTCATCGATCTGCCGGATCGCCTTGATCAGGAATACGCGCATCATCAGGGCGGCGCCGCGCGGGTATTTCACCGGGAACGGGTCGTTGCCGGGCGGAATTGCGGGCTGCCAGTTGCCATCCGGCGGGAGGTTGCCCAATTGCGGAGCGGGTTGGCCATCGGCATCCACCAACAGCGGGCACACGGCGGCCACATCGGCATTGGAGTCGAGTATCCCGGCGAGCGTGCCGATGGTGGAAGGCTCCACGGCGGAATCGTCGTGCAGAAAGAAGACGTACGGCGCATCGGCGGCGCGCCAGCCGATATTCATCGCCTTGGTGAGGCCAAAATTCTTGGGCAGCCTGACGAACTGCGCTTTCGGAAAATCGCTGTCCAATTGCGCGCTGCCGTCGAAGGACCCGTTATCGATCACGATTACCTGCAATCGCTCACGGCCTTCCGAAGCTTCCAGCGATTCCAGGCATCGGCGCAGGAGTGCGGAGCGATTGCGGGAAACCACTACCGCGGATACCCGGGGTGTGGCCTTTTCCTGATCGGGATGTTGTGCGGGCGTCAAGAAAATAGAATAGCGCTATCTCTCGCACAAAGTTTCTCACAGAGTCCGCGGAAGACACAGAGAAAGCAAACGTCCGGCGGCCGGCCCATCGGGCTCCGCGGCGCCAGATGGGCCTCTTTTCGCGCGGAGCCGCAGAGTACGCGGAGAAGGACGGAGATCGACATGTTTCTCCCGACGCAAAGTCCAGACGAAATGCCGTCAGTCATTTCCGTGGGTTTTTCGGTGTCTTCCGTGCCCTCTGTGGGAACCCTTTGTTCGGGGTCAAGCGCGGCATAGAAGTGGAAATCTCGCGAACCGATGTGAGCGGCGAGTATTCAGGGCCCAAGATTCCGGGCGTTTTCGAGCCAGGCGGACGTGTCGCGGCGGCGCGAGGGTACGGAAAGAGTCTTGTGTACGATGTACACGCGGATTTCGTTAATTTCCGCCGGATCTGGACCGGCCTCCACTTTTATGCCGCACACTCCTTTGTTGGCCCCAAGTTGACACAAGCCCTGGAACGCGATATCACTTCATAGATCCAACCGAAAGGACCCTGTCTATGAGATGTCTCGCTACTGCCGCCGGTCGTACTCTGCTGGCGCTTTCCCTGGTTGCCGCCGTCCAGGCGCAGACCAAGAAAACCAAATCCACCGCGCCGCCGGCCGCGCCCGCGCCCCAGAAACTCGACGAGGAGTACACCAAGCTCATCAAGCAGTACCTGCAAGATCCGCGCATCTCCACCGAGTTCGTGGACCACATGCCCGCCTCCGATACGGTGCCTTCGCCGCTCAAGTTCTTCGGACGCATCCCCGGCACCCCCGGCGAACTCACTTACGCCAAGGACATCAACCGCTACTACCAGGCGCTCGCCAACGCCTCGAAGCGCTGCAAATATTGGGTCCTCGGCACCACCGAAGAAGGCAGGGAGGAAGTCGTCCTCGCCATCGCCGACGAGGCCACCATCGCTTCCTTAGACAAATACAAGGGGATGCTGGCCGAACTCGGCGACTCGCGCAAAACCAGCGACGCCCGGGCCCAGGAACTCATCCACTCTCTCGCCAAGCCCATCTACTACGCCGCCAGCGGCATCCATTCGCCCGAAACCGGCGGCCCCGAAATGCTCATCGAGCTGGCCTACCGGCTGATCGTCGAGGAAACCCCGCTCATTCAGAATATTCGCAATAATTCGATCGTCATGATCACCCCCGTGATCGAGGTGGACGGCCGGGAAAAAGTGGTTGACGCCTACTACGCCAGCAAAAAACTCGGCGAACCGCGCAACGCGCTGATGATGTACTGGGGCAAATACGTCCAGCACGACAACAATCGCGATGGCATGGGCCAGTTCCTTAAGTGTACGCAGAACTTCACCAAGGCCGTTCTGGATTGGCACCCGACCATCCTGCACGACCTGCACGAGGCGCAGTCGTACCTGTACGTTTCCACCGGAACCGGTCCCTACAATACCTCGCTCGACCCCATCGCCATCGACGAATGGTGGCTGCTCGGCGAAACCGAAGTCATGGAGATGGCCAAGCGCGGGGTTCCCGGCGTGTTCACCTACGGCTTCTACGATGGCTGGGTGCCGAATTACCTTTTCTGGATCGCCCTCACCCACAATTCCTTCGGCCGCTTCTACGAAGTGCAAAGCTACGGCCCCGACATCAACCGCAACCTGACGCTTCCCGCCACCACTACCAGCCGCGAATGGTATCGTCCCAATCCGCCGCTTCCTTCGATCGCATGGGGACCGCGCAATAACACCAACATCCAGGAATCCGCGCTCCTCATTGCCATGAACCAGGTGGCCAAGAACAAGGAGCTTTACCTCGAGAACTATTACCTGAAGAACAAGCGCTCCATAGAGAAAGGCAAGAACGGCCCGACCTACGCCTGGCTCATCCCAGCCGGCCAGCGCCGCAAAGCCGACGCTGCCGACATGGTCAACGACCTGCGCACGCAGGGTGTGGAAGTGAGCCGCGCCGATTCCGCCTTCAAGGCGGGCAAAGTGGACGTTGCCGCCGGCGATTACATCGTGCGCGCCGATCAGCCCTACCGCACCCTGGCCGACATGTACTTCGCGGTCCAGAACTATCCCACCGCCAACCCCAACCCTTACGACGACACGGGGTGGACCATGCAGTACATGCGCGACGTCAAGCTGACGCCGCTCACCGATGCCTCGGTGCTCAAGGAGCCCATGACCCTGCTTACCTCCGAAGCGCACGCCGCCGGCGGCGTCGAAGGCAGCGGCTCGACGCTGATCGTCGAGAACACCGCGGACAACAATCTGACCGCTTTTCGTTTCCGCCACCGCACCATGAGCATGATGGCCGCCGAGGAAGATTTCGAAGCCGGCGGCCACAAATTCCGCGCCGGCGCCTACATCATTCCGAGTGCCGATCGCGCCGCTCTCGAGCCGGAACTCAAGGACCTGGGCCTTTCGGCCTGGGCCTTCGCATCGGCGCCCGCGGTGAAGACTCACGCGCTCACCGCGCCGCGCATCGGGTACGTCCACTCCTGGTCGCGCACGCAGGATGAAGGCTGGACCCGCGCCGCGCTCGACTACTACAAGATTCCGTACACCTATTTCGCCGACAAGATGCTGCGCGAGGGCAATCTGCGGTCGAAGTACGACGTCATCATCTTTCCCACGGTCGGCGGCACCGCGCAATCGATCATGGCCGGAGTCGGCGGCGACAAGCCGATACCTTATAAGAAGACCGACGTCACGCCGAATCTCGGAGCGCTCGATTCGAGCGACGACATTCGCGGCGGAATGGGCTTCGAAGGGCTCCTGGAACTCTCCAAATTCGTGCAGGAAGGCGGCACGCTGATCACCGAAGGCTCGACCGCGACCATGATGGCCGAGTACGACCTCGGCGCCGGCGTCACCGTCGAACATCCCGCCGACTTGTTCGCCCGCGGCAGCATCCTCCGCGGAGTCTTCTCCGACCTCAAGAGCCCGATCGCCTACGGCTATGACGGCAAGGATCTGCCCGTCTACTTCAGCCAGGAACCGGTATTCAACGTTGCCGGCGGGGGCGGCGGGTTTGGAGGCTTTGGCGGTGGATTCGGCCGCGGAGGTTCGGGCCGCGTGAATGCGGATGGCGAAATAATTGGCCAGAACGTCACCCCCAATGCCAATCCGATTCATGTCTCTCCGCTCGATGCCTCTGACGCTGTGGCCAACGTCGCTGCCGGCGGCGGCCGCGGACGCGGACGCGGGCGCGGCGCCGAGGGCGGGGGATTTGGAGGCCGCGGCGGCCGTGGCGGTCCCAATCCCGATGCCGCCCGCGTAATTCTCCGCTTCCCCGCCAACAAGGACGAAATGCTGCTCTCCGGCACCCTTGCCGGCGGAGAGACCATCGAAAACCGCGCCCTCGCCATCGACGCGCCTCTCGGCAAGGGCCACATCGTGATGTTCGCCCTTCGTCCCTTCTGGCGCTGGCAGTCGCAAGGCAGCTACTCGCTGGCCTTCAACGCCATCATCAACTGGGATCACCTGGACGCCGGTAAATCGACGCCCGCGGCCTCCAGTACCGCTCCGCCAGCGGGGCAATAAGTCTCGGGCCCGCTCCCTCGCGCCGCGAAAAATCGACCGGGGGAGCGGTGCCTTTTTGGTTTGGCCGCTTCGCGCCGGCAAAAACAAAGCCGCGCATATACGCGGAGGCGCAACGCGGCTGCGGCTCATCAATTCGTGGCCAAACAGAAGACGGTATGGGCGTCTTTGGCTGCCGGTTTACATCAACCCGCACGGCACCGGAGCTGTCGCACCGGACCTTTGACGCCCTGTTAGAATCGTTCTCTACCAATGGGCACGGAAAAGAAACGCCTCTTCATCGCCCCCGACGGCGCCAACCTGGTCTTCACTTTTATCCTGGTCACCTCCCTATTTTTCCTCTGGGGAGTCTGCAACGGCATGATCGACGTGATGGACAAGCACTTTCAGGAGGAACTCAATCTCAGCAAAGCGCAATCAGCGTGGGTGCAGTTCGCCCATTATCTCGGCTACTTCCTGATGGCCATGCCCGCCGGGTGGCTCGCCGTCAAGCTGGGCTATAAGGGCGGCATCATTGCCGGGCTCCTGCTGGTGGCCGCCGGCGGATTCTGGTTCATTCCCGCCACCCACATCAACTCCATGGTCCACGAGGGTCTGGTTTCACCGTCGATGGCCTTCGTGGGATTTCTGGTGGGGGTCTGCGTCATCGCCACCGGATTGACTTTCCTCGAGACCATTGCCAATCCCTACGCCACCGTGCTCGGCGACCCGCGATATGCTGCCACGCGTATCAACCTGGCGCAGTCCTGCAACGGCATCGGCTGGCCGCTCGGTCCCATTATCGGCGGCATCTTCTTCTATTCCAAAGATGCCCTCGGCCACAATACCGGCAGCCAGACGCTCTATATTCCGTACGTTACGATTGCGTGCGTCGTCCTGGTGCTCGCCGCGGTTTTCTATTTTGCTTCCGTTCCCGATATCCAGGCTCCCGACGATTACCACATCGACGATTCCACGCCCGGCGTCTCTAAGTCTATCTGGTCGCATCCCCATTTCGTTCTCGCCGTGGCTGCTCAGTTCCTGTATGTCGCGGCGCAGGCTGGGATTTTCAGCTTCTTTATCAATTACATGACCACCGAGCCGCCGGGTATGCCGGCATCATGGGCTAATGCCGGCTGGCTGCACGGCTGGTTTGAGACCGGCTCTAACGGACTGCTCTCGCTTAGCGATAAAGGCGCGTCCAACCTGGCATCGGTGGCATTCCTGTTCTTTGTGGCCGGCCGCTTCAGCGGCGCTGGTTTTCTAAAGAGATTCTCCGCTCATAAGATGGTAGGGCTATATGGACTGATCAACGTAATCGCCACGCTCCTGGTTTTTCTCAAGCTCGGCTGGATTTCGGTAATTTGCCTATTCCTGTCTTACTTCTTTATGTCGATCATGTTCCCCACCATCTTCGCCCTCGGTATCTTCGGGCTCGGTACCCGCGCCAAGCGAGCTTCGTCCTTTATCGTGATGGCGATCATGGGCGGCGCCATCCTGCCCAAGCTGATGGGCGCTGTGGCGGACAAATACGATATGTCCCGCGGCTTCATCGTCCCGGCGTTCTGCTTCGCGTTCGTTGCCTTCTACGGCTTCACCTGGCCGCGCTTCAGCAAGGCCGAGTCTCTGCACGCCGTCAGGATGCACTGAGAGTCATAATCGACTCACTGCCGCGGGCTCCGGTAATTGAGTCCGCGCCTTAGCTGGCGTCAAGCTCGAATTCGAACCTCGCTCCCCCGCAGCGCGACCCCGCTTACCCGGCCGTGGAGTTCCTCTTGCGAAAGCAAGCGCGGCCGGCGCAAACTACGGGCAATCAGCCTGGCTGAATGCCGGCCGCGGCAGAATTAGCCGCCCTACTTCCCCTCGACCTTGACATTCGAAAACGCCGCCGTTGTTACGCCGCCGGCATCGTGGGCGCAAACTGCCAGCCCCACGTAGACCGGGTCCGCCATCTTCACCGAAAAGCGGCCGACCTCTTTCAGCGGTGCTCCCGCCGAGACCACAAACAAATCGCCGCGCCGTTCGATCCGGATCCTCTGCGGCTGGCCGGTATCCAGGAAATTCGCCAGGACGGTGTCGCCCGTCACATCCCCCGCGGTTTTCCGCCATTGCGCCGCCACTTCGCCATTCCCATGGAAGGCCACGTCGGCATACGTGGAACCCGGGTCCAGGTTTTGCCGCACAATCAGCGCCGCCTTGCGCTTCTCTTGTGCGCTCGCACCGGTCAGCTGTACCTCCGCCTCCAGCACCACATCCCCCGACATCTTCTTCCAAACGAAATGGAAGGCGTCGGATTTGCCCCACATATCGGCGCCGCCGCCGGTCACGCGATATTCGCCGGCCGCGCCCGCCTCGAAGCCGCCTTTCTGAACCCCGGCCCCGATTTCGGAATCGCCCTCGAACAGGCCGAGACTCGCGGCGCCGCCGGTCGCCCAATAAGCCGGATGCCCGACGTAAGTTTCGTTCTCCAGATTCGCCAGAATCGCCCGCCGCATGGCCAGCACATCCACGGACCCCTGTTCGCGATAGATCACCCGCCCGCCCGGTGCGATCACCATGGTGTACGGCACGCCGGCGTCCCATTTGGCGTCGAACGCCGCCTGCAAGCCATAGGTGTCGGTGGTGCCGAACAGCAAATTGCGGCTGGAAGCATGCTGCGCCTGCAAGACTTTCAGCACTCCGTTCTTCTCGTCGGGATAATTCGCCGCCACCGTCACCAGGTCGAAATCGCGATGCCGGTACATCCGCCACGTCTCCTCGATCGCGGGCATCTCCTCCAGGCACGGACCGCACCACGTTGCCCAGAAATTCACCAGCAATACCTTGTCTGTTGGATTCAGCCGCAGCTTCTTGAGGTCGTCCGCCGTCACCATCTCCACGCTCACGGGTTCGGCTTCGATCTTTTTCAACTCCGCCATCTCCGAATCGATCTTCGATTTCCATTTCGTCGAACAGCCGAAAGCCGGGGTATGCGGAGTGGCCACGGGCTTGCCCGCCAGCATCGAGTCGAGAGCCAGGCGCGCGTCCTGAATTTTCACCAGCGATTCGCGTTGCGCGTTGTCGATCCGGCCCTCATACCGCAGTTTGCGGTCTTTGTCGAACAGGAAGATGTGCGGCGTCGCCTGAGCGCCGTATGCCTGCGTCACGCTCTGCGTCGCGCCATCCCACAGATAAGGGAAATTGAAGTGCCGGTACGCGGCGCGAATTTTCATCTCGTCCAGGCTGTCGCTGACGTCGGTATAGCCGAGCTCCGACAGCATCACCGCCTTCGGATCGTTGGGATTAATGGCCACGAAATCCACGCCCTTGGGCGCGTAATCCTCCACCAGTTTCTTCATCCGCCCTTCGTAGAGTTGCGAGGTGGGGCAATGGTTGCAGATGAACATGACCGCCAGAATCGGCGCCCGGTACTCGCTCAGCGTGTGCGTTTTACCGTCGATCCCCGGCAGAGAAAAACTGGGCGCCTGCGATCCGATCGGCAAAATGGGATGTTCCTGGCTCGGATGCGCTGTCAACCGCGGCTCCTGGCAGTAGCAGGGCAGACACAGGGCGGCGAACGCCAACAATGGGGCAACCTTCATGCGACCATCATATACCCCGGCTTGACGCGCGATCATAGCCCGGGAATGTGCCGGCGGCGCTCGCGGAGATGCCCCGCCGCGGAGAAGAACAAAATCAAAACTCGAGGGAGGAGGATTCCTCCGCGGCCGGCATGGCAGGCCGGGCGGCGAATCACATAGTCGATGTGGTGGCGGAACGAGCGCGTCTCGTGAGAACCACTCCGTTCCCGCCGGCGCGCTCCGCGGGAGCCCACACCGGCAGCGCCACCGGCTCGAACTGGAACCAGCCGGCGAGCGCGGCGTCGTCGATGCGGCGCCGGCGCATGATCGAGCGGCGAGCGCGGAGCGCCCGCGGCAGGCATTTGGCGAGGTGCCAGAAAGCCGGGAGGGAAGAAGGCTCCGTGAAGACCGCGCCGCCGATTACCGCCAGATCGCGCAGTGTCATTGGCAGCCAGTTGCGGCGGTATAAATCCGCACTGGCGTTCTTGAGGCGCATCAAAAAGCGATTCTTCACCGAGTGCATATTGATCGCGCGCGGGACCGTGCGCCGGCTTCCCGGCACCACGCTGCGCACGTGGTAAGACACGGCGGAAGGAGTGTAGACGCAGCGCCAGCCAAGCAGCACCGCGCGCCAAGCTACGTCCGCGTCTTCGCGGTAACAGAAAAAATCGGGGTCGAAGAAACTGCCGTCGATGGAAATGTCGTCGATCATCTCGCGGCGATACAGCGCGGCGGCCGCGCTGGCGCCGAAGACGTACTCCACATGATCGAACTCGGGGCTATCCGGCTCGTGCCAGCCGCGGTCGAAATGGCGCATGGCGGGCGTGAAGAAGATGCCGGTGGAATCCAGACGCTGCTCCTCGAGCGGGCGGAATCCACCGCCGATGGAGAGCAGCTTGCCGCAAACCGAGCCGGCGGACGGGTCCGCCTGCCCGGCGCTCCACAGCGCG
>Ga0335072_10001106_pt1 | contig 45665 bp, 44 predicted proteins | sample Lox_Sample_21_FD_206725 | JGI IMG/M metagenome (GOLD analysis project Ga0335072, IMG submission 206725) | Soil microbial communities from Loxahatchee National Wildlife Refuge, Florida, United States - Lox_Sample_2.1 | ecosystem: Environmental > Terrestrial > Soil > Wetlands | place: USA... | reverse complement strand
TTTGCTTGAGCTTTGAAGTGCGTATGCCCGGAGCCAGCGGCATGTTGAATCTGGCGTTTCCGGCAGTCGTTTCAAATACCGTACTGCGCCGTCTGGTTGGGGACTGGAGCCGCCAGCACCGTCATTCGCCCGAGACCCGCGAGCGTATGCAGGAGCGTGTCGGGCTGGTGAAGGTTGGCGCCGCGCTGCAGATCCCCCCGGTGAGCATTGCCGGGCGGGAACTCGAAGACCTGTATGAGGGCAAGATTTTAAAGCTGCCCATGGTTGCTTCCCGGCCGGCGGAGTTGCGCATTGCCGGTATTCCGTTATTTGAGGGATATCCGGTGAGTCATGAAGAGCAGCGCTGCGCGCATCTGGTGCAGGTTGCAGCGGCAGCCGCGGCAAACGCATAAAACCGAAATCGAGAATCGGAGGTCGGATGAAAACTTTTCTTGACGCGTGGTTGTTAGAGGCTCCGATGGGCTTGAGCCAGGAGCTGGCCGGAACTGTGAAGCTCATCGCTGTCGACGTATTGCCAGAGACGAAAGATACGATCTCCCTGCAGGTCGAGCTACAGGGAGGGTTTCGCGGAAGCTTCTGGGTTATGGCCGACGCCGAAGCTCTGGCCCGGCTGTTCGTCGCAGCCCGTGTCACGCCCGATGAGCAGGACCGCCAGCGCGATGCAGCGCTTTGGCAAGGCATCATCCGGCAGGTTGCGGAACGCGCCGCGAAGACGGTGGCCAGGAACTCGGGTGTAGCCGTATCGGTTCTTGCCATTCGTGAGTCGCCGCATCCGGTTGGGATCACGCCGGCAGTCTATGAAATGCGCTTCGGCGATACTTCGGTCCGGGTTGCATTTGACGATGAAACGAAGCCTGCAGTTGAGAAAAAGCCGCGCGAAAATACGCCCGTTGCCAACCTCCCAGCGCGCGGGGTCGAGCTGCTGCTGGACGTCGAGCTCGAAGCTTCGCTGCGGTTTGGCTCAAAGGAAATGCCGCTGAGCGAGGTATTGGAACTTGGCCCGGGCGACGTGGTGCAACTGGAGCGGCATGTCTCTGATCCAGTGGACCTCATTGTAGGAGACAAGATTGTGGCTCGCGGCGAGGTGGTTCTCGTCAACGGAAACTTCGGGTTGCGCGTCACCGAGGTGGCCGAGCCAAGAAAATCACTGGAGAGCATTCGATGCCTGTTCTGATGAAGCGGCCGTTAAGCAGCGAAGATTTGCAGAGCGCCATGAAAAGAGCCGTGACGGACCGTGTTGCCGCCCGCGGCGATTTGTCGGACCTCCTCGAGCGTGCAAAGATGGCTTCCGCACTTTTTCCGCAATGCGGCAATGCCAAGTGCAGAAGCGGATGGATGAAGCTCTGGCGCGGCCGTCAAAGCCCCGTTCTTGAAGGGAAATGGGCCTGCAGCCACGCGTGCATGCAGCAGATTGCGCAAGCCGCTATTTCGCGTGAAGCGGGAGAGCCAAATGTTCAAAGCTCTTCCAGGGTGGTGCACCAGCACCGCGTGCCGCTCGGACTGGTTCTGCTCTCCCGAGGCGTCATAAGCCAGGAGCAGCTCCGAAAAGCGCTGGAAGCACAGCGAAAAGCAGGCACCGGCAGACTGGGAGAGTGGCTGATCCGGCAAAAAGCGGTCGATGAGGAGCAGGTCACGCGGGCATTGAGCGCGCAGTGGAATTGCCCCGTACTGATGGGCGCACCTCACGATCCTGTCGCAATGGCTCCCGCATTCCCACGCCTGCTGATCGACAGCTTCGGCGCCATTCCCCTGCGTCTGGCGGGACGCGAGCTTTTGTATGTTGCGTTCGAAGACCGGATTGATCGCTGCCTCGTTCTGGCGGTTGAGCGGATGCTGGGATTGAAGGTCGAAGCCGGGGTGCTGCGGGAGTCGGAGTTCCGCCGCCTGCGGCAGGATCTCCTGCGTGCGCCCTTTCCGAAGACACGCCTGCTGGAGGCGGCGAATATGCGCGGGCTGGCGCACGCCTTCACCGCAATGCTCGAGGAGCGCAGGGCAGTGCGCTCTCAAATCGTGCGCATGCATGATTATTTCTGGCTGCGGATATGGCGCAATCCGATGGCGGCGGAAGATCGCAGGGTTTTGCCGGCGGCCGAAGATGTGGAAGACCTGGTGTGCGCTCTCGCTGCGTGATGCCACTCCCGGCTAGCGGGATCGGAGAAATAGCCGATAAGGGCAGTGGAGCGAGGAAAGTTCATGAGTGAGATTGCTGCCTTGATTGTCGATGACTCGTCGGTGATGCGAAAGATCGTCGAGCGGGCCTTGCGCCAGGCCGGACTGCCTTTGAGCAAGGTGCATGAAGCATCGAGTGGTGTAGAGGCGCTGGATGTGTTGAAGAGCGAGCGCGTCCAGTTGATCCTCTCCGACATCAATATGCCCTTGATGGACGGGCTGGAGTTCCTTCGTCAGCTGCGCTCGCAGGAACTGGCGCCCGATGTTCCGGTGGTGATGATCACGACGGAAAGCAGCGAAGAGCATGTCAAAGAAGCTATCGTCGCCGGAGCACAGGGTTACATTCGCAAGCCCTTTACTGCGGAACAGGTCAAAGACCGGGTTCTGCCCCTGCTCGACCTCGCATAGTCTGATTGATTCCATGGCTTTGATCCTTCTTGGAGAAAATTATGGCAACACCAGCTCGTGAACTAATACAGGAGAGCGCGCACGCATTGCATCTGGACGATGCGGTCGATGAAGTTTTTCGTTTGATGATGGGTGTGCCCTGCCCGCCTGTCGACCAGAGCGTGGCCGAGGGCAAGGAAACTATTACAGCGGTAATCGGGCTGGCTGGAGCCATGAGCGGAGCCTGCACCCTTCGCTGCGGCCTGGAGACGTCGCTGCGCATGGCCGAATGCATGGTCGGCACTCGTCCGCTCGAATTGGATGCGATGGTCAAGGATGCGATCGGAGAGGTGTGCAACATGATTGCCGGAGCATGGAAAGGGAAGCATGCTGTGCTTGCGGGCGGATGCATGCTCTCTACTCCTGCCGTGGTCACGGGAACCAACTATCAGCTGCATCTGCAGCAGCAGGAGTTCCGCGTCGACCGCAATTACGGCTTTGAAGGACACACGGTCAGCGTCAGCATTATTTGCGAGTCGATCCAGTAGCTCCCTTGAAACTGCGGCCCGTTACGTTAGCAGTCCCTAATCTTCCCCTCGCTCCTTTGGTCTTCTTCTTGCACGTATCTCCGGCAGAGGAGATCAAAAGTGGACAGCGGTTATTATGCAGCTTTTGCCGGATTGCTGGCGCGCTCCGAAGCGCTCGATTCAGCCGCCAGCAACCTGGCAAACGCCAACACCAGCGGGTTCCGCGCCGAGCGGGAGTACTTCCGCGATGCCATTGTTGGGCCGGACGCGCTGAATTCGCAGGTCAACAAGATCGTCAATGATTTTGGCGTACTCGGCGGCAACCGCCTCGATCTGGGCCAGGGCGCGCTCACGCATACCGGCAACCCCTACGATCTGGCCATCGAGGGAAATGGCTTCTTCGCCATTCAGACGAAACAGGGCATTCGCTACACCCGCGACGGTTCCTTCCGGCGGGCCGCAGACGGCACATTGGTCACTGCCGCCGGCGAACCGGTCCTGAACGCCCAGAATAAGCCCATCCAAATTCCCACCGGAGAAGTCACGATCGGCATGGACGGAGCCGTCTCCGTCGCCAACGCTGTTGCGGGCAAAGTCGCGCTCTTCGACTTTCCGGCGCAGGACCTGGTGCCCGAGGGAACGAATCGCTACACAGTAAAGGCCGGGACCAAGCCCACGCTCACAACTGCGGCAATTCATCAGGGCGCGCTTGAGTCTTCCAATCAGGATGTGATTCAGGGAACGCTCCAGCTCATCCTCGTGCAGCGGCAGGCGGAGATGATGCAGAAGGCGCTCTCCATCTTTCACAACGATTTTGACAAGACGGCAAGCGAAGACTTGCCGAAAATCTAGAGCACATATTTTTCAGATCAGGAGAGAAGCATGATCCGGGCACTCTATACAGCGGCAAGCGGCATGAGCGCGCAACAGCTCAACCTTGACACCATCGCAAACAATCTCGCTAACTCGTCCACCTCGGGCTTCCGCCAGCGGCAGCTGCAGTTTCAGGACATGATCTACCAGAACCTGGTCACGCCGGGCGCGGCGCAGAGCCAGCAGACGGTCTCAGCCGGCCTGCAGGTCGGTCTTGGAACCAAGTCTGCGGCCACCGAAATTATCATGACCCAGGGCGACCTGAACGACACCGGGAACCCGCTCGATCTTGCCATCCAGGGCAATGGTTTCTTCCAGATCTCCCGCCCCGACGGCACGATCGCGTATACCCGCGCCGGCAGCTTCCATCTGAACAATCAGGGCGAGGTCGTCACCATCGATGGCGACCCTGTGGTTCCGAACATTACCATTCCGCCCAACGCGACATCCGTGACCATCACCCAATACGGCGTGGTCAATGCGACGCTTCCCGGGCAGCAGAACCCGTCGCAGCTCGGACAGTTTCAGCTGGCTACGTTCGCCAATCCTGAAGGACTGAACAGCATCGGCTCCAATCTCTTTCAGGCCACGCTTTCTTCCGGAGATCCCGTGCTCGACGTTCCCGGCGGCACGCAGGGCCTCGGCACGCTGCAACAGGGCTATCTGGAAAACTCGAATGTCGATGTAGTGACCGAATTTGTGCAGATGGTGCTGGCGCAGCGCGCATACGAGAGCAATTCCAAGGTCATTCGCGCCGCGGATGACATGTACAGCCAAGTGAATAACATGGCGCGGTAGGAAACGATGAGACGAAGATTCACAGCGATACTCTCGTCCATCGTTCTGCTATGCGCCCCGCCGGCGCTTCCCGCGGTCTGCAGCTCACCTGCGGCCGCGGGCCAAAGTTCATGGACGGACCACTACCTGACCGATCTGGCGTCGCATCACAGGTGGGCGGTAGTGGTGGACTGCAGCCATCCGGAACGGCCCTGGACACTCAAAGAGGTGCCATGGCAAAACACGCCGCGGCCTGATGCGGTCCGGAGAGCAAAGCCAGTCGTATCGGCAAGGGCGACGTTGCTGATCCCTCCAGGCGCGAAGGTACGGCTCTGGCGCAACCTTGGCGGAAACAGCATTGCGTTAGCCGGAACAGCGCTCGAAGGCGGCGTGGCTGGGGAGAAGATCCATGTGAGGACAGGATCGCGGGGAGTGGTTCTTGAGGGGATCGTGCGTGACGCGGGTTCGGTAGAGCTGTTCACTTCCGGCAAATGGAAGAGCAGATTGTCGGACGGATGGGCCCAATGACAATCAAGCGATTGCGTATGAGCCTCTGCCTGTCAGCGTATGTTATCTGCGGCCTGGCCGTTGCCGTGCAAGCTGCGGACAGGAAACAGGAGAAAGCTCCTAAACCCACGCCGCCGGACATCGCGCTCAATGCTTATATCGCGCGTGTCGAGGCCGAGAGTGCTGCGGAAACGCACACGCCTGGAGCAATCTGGACGCCGGACGGACGGCTGACACGCCTGTCATCGGACGTAAAAGCCTCACGCATCCACGATCCCATCGCGATAGTCGTTTCAGAGAGCCTCGCCGCTTCGACCGACGGCACCGTGAAGAATTCCCGGGCCTCAAATGCCAGCTCACAGATCTCTGCCCTGTTTGGCAAACTCTCCGGCGGCAATGCGCTGAACAACCTCCTCAACCAGAGCTCCGCTTCCGGCCTGAATGCGCAGGGGCAGAGCATAACCAATTCCAGCCTGAGCACGGTCGTAGGCGGAGAAGTAGTCGATGTGCTGCCGAACGGCATGCTGGTGATTCAGGCAGTGCGGCAGCTCACGTTCAATCAGCAGACACAACTCATCAAGTTGCGCGGACTCGTGCGTCCGGAAGATGTCAGCCCGCAGAACCAGGTGCTTTCGACGGCGATCACCAGCCTCGAACTTGAAGTCGTCGGCAAAGGCATCATCAACGATTACACCTATCGCCAGAACCCCGTCGTTCGTTTTCTGGAAAAGCTAATGGTCTTTTAGGAGCCATTTCATGCGCTATGACAGACATCTCTATACACCGTTGTTGCTGGTAATAGCTGCTTTACCGTCATTCGGCGCGGCTTCCGTGCCTGCTGGAATGCAGCCGGCCAGGCTCGCCCGGGTGAAAGATGTGGCCACCGTCGAGGGGGTTCGCGACAACCAGCTCATCGGCTATGGAATCGTAGTCGGCCTGCGCGGCACAGGCGATAGCCAGCAGACGGTTTTTCCCCTGCAGACGCTGATCTCGACATTAGAGCGCATGGGGGTCAACCTGCAGCAATCGCCGCAACTGTCCACGATGCGCACGCAGAATATGGCGTCGGTTTTCATCTCGGCGACGCTGCCCGCCTTCGCGCGCCCCGGCAATAAGATCGATATCACCGTCTCCTCAGCTGGCGATGCCCGCAGCCTGGAAGGAGGACTGCTGCTGCTGACGCCGCTTTATGGTCCCGACGGCCAGATCTATGCCGAGGCGCAGGGACCTCTGGTGCTGGGTGGTTACGCAGTCGCCAGTAATGGGAATCTCAAGCAGTATAACCATCCCACCACGGCCCGGGTGCCGGACGGCGCGATGGTGGAGCGTTCGGTGCCGCTCGATCTGAGTAAAATGCGCGCACTCTCACTGCTTCTGAATGACGCCGATTTCCGCACTGCGGAGCAAATGGCTGCTGCCATTAATAAAGAGATGGCCCGGCCCATGGCGCACGCCGTCGACAGCCGGCGTATTACCCTCGACGTGCCGCCGGGTGCAGACATTCCTGCCCTGCTGGCGCAGGTTGAATCCGTGGAGGTTGAGACCTATCCGCGAGCCAAGGTGGTCGTCAATGAGCGCACCGGCACAGTCGTCATTGGCGGGGACGTTGTTCTGCAGCCCGTTTCCATTCTGCATGGTGGCCTATCCATCAATGTAGTGACCGAATACCAGGTCTCGCAACCCAATCCATTTGGACAGGGCACGACTCAGGTGGTGCCGCAGACGACGGTGCAGGCGCAGGATCAGCCGGCAAACCGTATCGAATTGAAACAGGGAGCCACCGTCGACACGCTGGTGGAAAATCTGCAGCAGATCGGGGCCACGGCACGGGATATCATTTCTATTCTTCAGGCCATGAAGGAAGCAGGCGCGCTTGAAGCAGAGTTGGAGGTCTTATGAATAGCATTGGCTTTTCCGGACTGGTTCCGGCGCCTGAAACGACGCACCAGAACCCCAGGCTTGAGTCGGCGGCGCACGAGTTCGAGGCCAGTCTGATGAAGGAGTTTCTCAAGCCGCTGCAACACGATAGCCTCTTTGCCGATGAGGGAAGCAAGGGTGACGATGACAGCAGCGGGAGCGACGGGACCCTGATGAGCTATGGCGCGGAGGCGATGGCGAAGGCCATCTCCGAACACGGCGGCTTCGGCATCGCGCAGAAGATACTGGACCACTTCAAGGCGGCAACGAATCGGTCGCAGCCGGGCGCCAAAAACAGCCCGGTTCATTTCTGAAAAATTTCTAAGAAAAGATCCCGCAAAGTTACTAAAGTTTGCAGCTTGTCTGCCGATACATGGAATGAGGAAAGAACCGTTATGAACGTGAACGATGGACTGCAGGGATTGCCGGAGACGCTGGGGGTATCGCAGACATCTCCGGTTGCAGCTGTACAACCGCAGTCGCAGGCAGCCGTTTCAGCAACCGCAAACAGCATTCAGGACCGCACTGAAGTCAGCACGGCCGCAAGCCTGGCGCACCAGGCCATGTCCGTGCCTGACGTGCGCATGGATAAGGTCGCGGCAGTGCAGCAGGCGCTGGCCAATGGCACGTATCAGGTGAGTGCGGCTGACGTTGCCGATAAACTCATCCACCAGATGACGGGAGGGTAGCGGTTTTATGTCATTGGTCTCAGGTCCTTCATTCTCCGTCGTCAGCCTTGCGGAACGCGCCATCGGCGCGCTCTCCCAAGCCGATGCCGTCTCGCTGACAAAGGTGCTTGCCGATTGCAGCCAGGCCGAAATTCCGGGCTCCGCGGAGGAGTTCAGCCGGGCGCTCACGCAGCAGGCAGCATTTGAGAAGGTGCTGGAGCAGACGGGACGGAATATACGTCTGCTGCGCGGCGAAGAAGACGATTTTCGCTATGGCCGCAATCGGGGCCGCAATTCATAACGCAATAACCCACTGGGAAGGCAATTGCCATGGCAACTCTGAACACGGCTTTTACGATTGCGACGGGCGCGCTTGACGCAGACCAGGCTGCAATCAACGTCATCGCCAACAACACGGCGAATGCCAATACTCCGGGCTATACCAACGAGCTGCCTGAATGGCAGGCGAACGATCCGGTCACAATCGACGGCACCAGCTACGGGCAGGGCGTGACCATGACCGGGCCTTCGTCGCAGCGCGATCTGGTGCTTGAGCAACGCATTCAGCAGCAGACCCAGCTGCAACAGGCGACAGATACGCGGCAGACCGCCCTTGAACAGATCCAGAGCATTTTCAGCACGGCCACTTCCACTTCCTCGTCCACTTCTTCGCTCGATATCGGAAGCAGCATCTCTGGTTTCTTCAGTGCGCTCTCGCAGCTGCAGTCGAGCCCGGCGGACACTTCTCTGCGGCAGTCCGTGCTGAGTGCGGCGACAACTCTGGCCAGTTCTTTCCAGTCCGCATCGTCGCAGCTGACCCAGGAGCAAGCTTCGCTGGATCAGCAGGGCGTTACCATTGTGACGCAGGTGAACTCGCTGACGCAGGCGATCGCGCAGTTGAATAGCCAGATCTCGCAGAATTCCCCGAACAGCGATGCCGGACAACTGGAAGATCAGCGTCAGTACGACATTCAGCAGCTCTCGCAGCTCATCGGTATTCACCAGATCACGACGGAAGACAACGGGCTGACCATCACGACCTCAAGCGGTGCGCTGCTGGTTTCTCAGGCGCAGGCATTTTCGCTCAGCACCTCTGTCTCTGGGGGCGTGACCCATATCTCCGACTATCAGGGCAACGACATCACCACCAGCCTGGCGAGTGGGGGCGGCCAACTCGGCGGCGTGTTGACTGTCCGCGATCAGGACATTCCCCAGATGCAAACCACGCTCGATACTTTGGCCTATGATCTGGGAACTGCCCTGAACAGCGCCAACGAGGCAGGGTCGGATGCAAATGGAAACCCTGGCGGGCCAATTTTCAACCTTCCCGCTTCAGCCTCCGGAGCCGCAAGTTCGATTTCAGTCGCGCTGACCGACCCCTCGGGGATCGCGGCTGCCGCAACCGGCAACGGTTCATCGGACGACACGAATCTCGAAAGCATGCTGCAGTTGCAGAATCAGACGATCATCGGCGGCGCCACTCCATCGACCTACTATTCCAGCTTTGTTTCGGCGCTGGGCAGCCTCGTATCTCAGGTTTCGACCGAGAATACTGCGCAGCAGGCCTCACTGACGCAGCTGCAAACGCAGCGCGACTCGCTCTCCGCCGTCAACCTGAATGACGAAGCGGCGGCTCTGGAGAATTTGCAGCAGGCATATCAGTCCGCTTCCAAAGTGTTTACGATTCTCGATACGGTTATGGCTTCGGCTATCAATCTCGGAATTGAAACTACCGTTGAGTAAGGACGAGAGCGATGAGATTTGATCCCTTTTATCTGAATAGCGCCGTGGCAGCCCTGGACCAGACCTCGGCGACCGAGCAACAACTCACGAATGAAATTTCCAGCGGCACGCGGGTGAACTCGCTGAGCGACGATCCGGTGGCCTCGGGCGAGAACGTTTTGCTGAGTTCGCAACTGAATCTCGACGATAGTTTTTCGCAGACAGAGAACTCGACTGTCGGTATGCTGCAGGTCACAGATTCCACACTGGGCAGCGTGGTCTCACAATTGACGCAGGCGCTCTCGCTGGCGACAGAAGGCAACAACGGAACACTCAATGCAAGCGACCTGCAGTCGATCTCCACGCAGCTCTCGGGAATCCGGGATGAAGTGCTCTCTCTGGCGAATACAACGTATATGAACCAGTATATTTTTTCCGGCAGCCAGGGGGGCACGTCACCATTCAGTCTCAATTCCGCAGTAACGCCGAACACCATCACCTACAATGGCGATTCGGTAACCTCTTACATCACCACGCCCAACGGCCAACAGATCCAGACCAACGTTCCGGGCAACCAGATTTTCAGCAACTCAACCAACAACGTTCTGCAAACATTGAATAACCTGATCTCCGATTTTTCCTCGGGCACGGCTTCCGCCACAGCCGTTTCCGATACTACCGCCCTGAACTCGGCGCTGAATTATGTCAGCCAGCAACGGGTCATTATCGACAATTCGATTACCCAGCTACAATCTGCGCAAAGCTACACCCAGACGCAGGCAACTCAGATTACTTCGGCCCAGACGAACCTTATGCAGACAGACGTAGCACAGGTTTCAACGCAACTCAGCACTGCAGAGACGCAGCAGGCTGCGTTGACTCAGGTGGTCAATATTCTGGAGAAGAACAATGGCGGTCTGTTCAGTTTGCTTTAGGGTAAGATCCGGTTCAGCCTTACTTCTGGCCTTCAGGATCAGGACCTGATCTGCGATAGCTTCTCCCCCGGCTCTTCAGCAGAAAAACTTCTCGGCAGAATGGGCACTCCCAGGGATAGATGCCCAGCTTCGAATAGACGCGCTCCTGCAGGAACCCACGCCGTTTCACGCGGGTCATCTCAACATTCGCGCAGTTTGGGCAGCGACGCTTGCTCTTCCTCATTTAGTTCGCTCTAAAGACTCCAGGGCGGCAATCAGGGTGAAAATACTCCGAACCTTCTCCGGACGCAAGATTGCACCGAATAGGTAGGAAAAACCTTGTATCAGAGAGAATTGCACCTTCAGTTGTGACAAATTTTTCTGTTCGCCGCAAGAGAAAAGTTCAGAAGCTAAGTGCTGCCTAGAGTGGGGAAGGTCAGAGGCGCGGAGAGTCGATACTCCGGGATCGTGAACAGCGCGCTGTGTCAGTGCAAAAAGGGAGGCTTGGTCAAGCGGTTCGACCGAGGGAATCGGTGCAGAGAGATTGCACCAAATGAATTAACTCCTCTGGCGCAATCGGCTTTAAGCGATACAAAACATTCAACTCGCCATACTCAATTTCAGCATCTGGCAGACCGCTCAATACCAGAACAGGCAAGGTTGGAAATCGTTGGCGAAGCCTGGCAACAAATTGTGGGCCGTTCATACTGGGCATCAGGTGATCGGTAATAACCAGGTGCACATTTCTCGCCGACTCAGGATCGTCCAGCAGGGCCAGCGCGTGGTACGCATCCGGGGCGATGAATACTTTATTTCCAGAATGGGTCAATATTGCTTGCCGCGTCGCAGCCTGCACAGGGTTGTCATCTACAAGTAGCACCGTTAATGGCATAATTCGATTTAAGTTAAGCAGACCCTACCGAAAAAATAGATGCACCTTTGCCAGACAAGGTTGCCCGCTTTTTTAGAGTGCCCCCATCGCTTTTTAATGCGCAGGCTGCGTAGCAGAGCCCGCCTGAAGAGAAGGCGCGATGCTGGATCGAAAATACTCCAAACTCAGCCTGAGGCCTGTTTCCAAGTCGATTTTGGGTTCCCACCCCAGCAACTTCCTGGCGCGAGTAGTATCGGGCTGACGCTGCGCCGGGTCGTCTACGGGCAAGGGCTTAAAAACAATCTTGCTCCTCGATCCTGTGACCCGAAGGACGGCATGGGCGCAATCGAGGATGGTCCACTCATCCGGATTTCCGAGATTGACAGGAAAGTGTTCCTCCGAACGCGAGAGCCGAAGGAATCCATCCACCTCATCGGAAACGTAGCAAAAGCTGCGCGTTTGGTCCCCTGTGCCGTAGACCGTCAGGTCCTGGCCTTGGAGCGCCTGCACCATGAAGTTCGAAATCACCCGGCCGTCATTTGCCTGCAGGCGTGGGCCATATGTATTAAAGATGCGGGCCAGCCTGGTATCCACCTTGTGGTAACGGTGATACGCCATCACCAGAGCTTCAGAAAACCGCTTGGCTTCATCGTAAACGGATCGCGGGCCGACGGGATTCACATTGCCCCAGTAGTCTTCTGACTGCGGATGAACCGCAGGATCGCCATAGCACTCCGAGGTAGAGGCGTGAAGAAACCTGGCTTGATATTTGAGCGCCAACTCCAGAGCATTTCGTGTGCCTGAAGATCCAACCGCGAGGGTTTCGATGCCCAGGCGGCTGTAGTCCTCGGGGCTGGCTGGTGAAGCAAAATTGAAAACGTACTCGACCTTTCCAAAATCGAATGGGGAACAAATGTCGTGTTCCTGAAATTCAAAACGCGGCTCAGATCGCAGGTGCTTCAGGTTTTCAAGGGAGCCGGTGCATAGGTTATCGACCCCAACTACGGAGTATCCTTCGGCGAGAAATGCATCTGTGAGATGAGAACCAAGAAATCCTGCCGCGCCTGTAATCAGTACTCGCTGAGTCAAAATGGAAATCTCTTAAAAGTTAAGAATGAGGGACACGCTGACTGCGCGACCCGTCTAAGCGTAAGGTAAACCATCGATAGCGTAAGGTAAACTATCGATTTTAGCGAGCTCGTCCGTATTTGCCGCGAGAAACGGGGCTCTCATCATGTCGCGGAACCCCAAGTCCAAACAAAATGTGATGTTATGATGCTGAGACTTTTAAGGAAGGGGAAAAGATGATTCTTGCTGGCAAGCTTTTTCTATGGTCGTCATGCCTGCTGTCTCTCACGCTGTCAGCGCAGAGCTTCACTCTCGATCAGGCGCTGAGCGCTCCCTTTAGCTCGCAATTGACGGCTGCTCCCGCAACCGGGGCCTTTGCCTGGGTCACAAACCTGCAAGGTCGCCGCAACCTTTGGGTGGCGACAAGAAATGCTGACCAATCGTATGCCTCACATCAGCTGACAAGTTACAACGAAGACGACGGCATCGAAATTGGCGACATTGCATGGACTCCTGATGCCGAGTCCATGATTTATGTGCGCGGCGGAGATTTTGAATTTCCGGAAAAGCCGTCGCCCAATCCTGATCTGCTATCGACAGGCGTCGATCAGGACATCTGGGTCGTCCAGACACATGGCGGCGAACCGCGAAAGCTCACAACCGGGAGAGCCCCCGCGATCTCGCCCACGGGAGATGAGGTGGCTTATCTGCTGAAAGGGCAGATATGGGCGATATCGCTCAAAGATCCGAACGCAAAGCCGGAGCAGCTGTTGCACACGCGCGGAAATGCGTCCTCGCTGCTCTGGTCTCCCGACGGGAAAGCATTGGCATTCGTCAGCGACCGCGGCGACCACAGCTTCATCGGTTTGTATTCGTGGAGCACAAAGTCGCTGCGCTATCTCGACCCCGGCACCGATCATGATGACGCTCCTGCGTGGTCACCGGATGGCAAGAGCATCGCCTTCATACGCATTCCATACAGCAAGCACGAAGCGCTTTTCGGACCGCGTCGTGCAGGCTTGCCGTGGTCGATACGCGTGGTAGATGTCGAAAGCGGCAAAGGCCATGAGCTATGGCGCGCAAGGGATGGAAGAGGCAGTGTCTTTCATGAAACGCAGGGTCAGAGCCAGCTTCACTGGACGAGCGAAGGCTCGATCATTTTCCCTTGGGAAGCCGACGGCTGGCTCCATCTGTATTCGGTTGCGGCCGCCGTTGGAGAAGCAAAATTACTTACCCCCGGCGAATTCGAAGTAGACAGCGTTGACAGTAGCCGTGACGGCAAGAGCATCGTCTTCTCGTCCAACCAAAACGATATCGATCGTAGGCACGTCTGGAAGCTCGATACCGCAAGCGAACGCGTCACTGAATTGACGCGCGGGGAAGGAATTGAAACAGCTCCCGCAATTTCCAGCGACGGAGAAGATATCGCTGTCCTGCGCTCCGATGCCCGCGTGCCGATACGTCCTGCCATCATCGGCGCCAATGGCGCGTTGCATGATCTCGCGCCGCAGTCCGAACCGGCAACATTTCCCGCGGCAAGCTTTGTGGTGCCGCAACAGGTCATTTTCTCCTCGGCGGATGGATTGCGCATTCATGGACAGCTGTTCCTGCCAAGGAATGCGGGAGACGGTCATCCCCATCCGGCGATCGTATTCTTCCATGGCGGATCGAGGCGCCAGATGCTGCTTGGCTGGCATTACATGGAGTACTACTCCAACGCCTATGGAATGAATCAATATCTTGCCAGTCTCGGATACATCGTGTTGTCTGTGAACTACCGCAGCGGCATCGGATACGGCGAGGAATTCCGCGAGGCGCTGAACTACGGAGCAACCGGAGCCAGCGAATTCAATGATGTGCTGGGAGCTGGTTTATATCTGCGGGGAAGATCGGACGTCGATGCGGCGCACATTGGCGTCTGGGGCGGCAGCTATGGCGGGTACCTTACAGCGCTTGCGCTGGCGCGGGCTTCGGGCATGTTTGCTGCCGGAGTCGACCTGCACGGCGTGCATGACTGGAATCTGGAATTAGGCAATTGGCTTCCGGCCTATGATCCTTCTGCCGATCCGCAGGCCGCGCGCACGGCGTGGCTGTCGTCTCCACTGGCGTCTGTAAGCACCTGGCGCTCACCGGTTCTGCTTATCCAGGGAGATGACGACCGCAATGTCCAGTTTTCTCAGACAGTGCAGCTGGCGGAAGCTCTTCGCAAACAAAAAGTCGATGTTGAGGAGCTGATCTTCCCCGATGAGATTCACGATTTCCTGCTGCACCGCGACTGGCTGGCCGCATATTCTGCGGGCGCCGGGTTCTTTGCCAGGCACCTGAAATAGCGATCAGCCGACGGTCTTTTGCATCAGGTAAACCATCCCGGTTCCAGAAAGCCGCCTCCTCAGATACGCATGCTCTTCATGCTAGACGATCGCAATGAAAACGCGTACATTGCGTTATGACTTAGCTGCGCGTGCGCTCTTGAAGCGCATTCTCAGGAAAGGGATCAATCAAGCGACGTGAACCTGACATTTATTGACTGGCTCATCATGCTGCTGTATTTCGCTTTTGTGCTGGGCATTGGCTTTGCACTCAAGCGGTTTATGAGGACCAGCAAAGACTTCTTCCAGGCAGGCCGCTCCCTTCCAGCGTGGATCTGCGGGCTGGCTTTCATCTCTGCCAATCTCGGCGCTCAGGAAGTCATCGGCATGGGCGCCTCGGGCGCGAAATATGGCATTGCCACCAGCCATTTCTATTGGATTGGCGCGATTCCCGCGATGATCTTCGTCGGCGTCTTCATGATGCCGTTTTACTACGGTTCCAAAGCGCGTTCGGTGCCGGAGTTTCTGCGGCTGCGCTTCGACGAAAAAACGCGGGCCTACAATGCCTGTTCGTTTGCCGTGATGACCGTGTTCTCCTCCGGCATTTCGATGTATGCCATGGCTCGCCTCATCCAGACGCTGCATGTCTTCGACTCGGCATTTTTGAAGTTCAACCTGCCTCTGGGATGGATCTTTCACTTCGCCATCATCATTTCCGCGCTCATCGTGCTCGGCTACATCTTCCTCGGCGGTCTCACCAGCGCAATCTACAATGAGGTTCTGCAGTTCTTCCTGATCGTCGCCGGATTCCTGCCGCTGGTCTGGGTGGGCTTAAAGAATGTTGGCGGATGGAGCGGACTGAAAGCTGCGCTGCCGGTGGCGTATACGCACTCCTGGCGCGGCATGACAAACGCGCACAACAATCCACTGGGAGTGGAGTGGTTCGGGCTTTCAATGGGCCTTGGCTTCGTGCTTTCCTTCGGCTACTGGTGCACTGACTTTCTGGTGATCCAAACGGCGATGGCTACGGATTCTGAAGAGTCCGCGCGGCGTGTTCCGCTCATCGCTGCAATCCCGAAGATGTTCTTCCCGTTTCTTGTCATTCTGCCCGGATTGATTGCCATCGCAACGCCGGCGATTACGCAGCACGCGATGCTGCGATCCGCACCCGGTCTGAATACTCCGGCAGTACCGCCAGCGGCGAACGATCTCTCTGATCCAACGAAATATAGCAAGGGCCTGATTCCCGCCAAAGTGAATCCTGTCACCGGCAAGGTAATGACAGATGAGCATGGTAAGCCTCTGCTCGACTACGATCTGGCGATCCCGAATATGCTCCTGCACTACTTCCCGACAGGCATTCTCGGACTTGGATTGACGGCGCTGCTGGCAAGCTTCATGTCGGGAATGGCGGGAAATGTGACCGCCTTCAATACTGTCTGGACCTATGATTTGTATCAGTCCTACATCCATAAGAATGCCAGCGACACGCACTACCTGAAGATGGGTCGATGGGCGACTGTCGGCGGCATTCTCTTATCGATGGCAACGGCGTATGCGGTCACGTCCTTTAACAACATCATGGACACGCTGCAACTGGTATTTTCCTTCGTGAATGCTCCGCTCTTTGCAACATTTCTGTTAGGCATGTTCTGGAAACGAACCACGGGACACGCCGCGTTTACAGGGCTTGTGAGCGGTACTGTCGCCGCTGTCATTCATCATGGACTCACGCTCCCGGCCGACGCGCACCCCGGCATTCACGGCGGATGGATCGCGGTCGTCCATACCTATCCAAGCGAAATGGCGCAGAATTTCTGGACAGCGATCTGGGCATTTTCAACGAATTTTATTCTGACCGTCGTCATTAGCCTGATGACTAAGCCGCGCCCTGAGAGTGAACTGGTGGGGCTCGTATATTCGCTTACACCCAAGCCGGTGGAACATCACATGGCCTGGTATGCGCGGCCCAAAGTGATCGCGGTTGGCCTGATTGCGCTGCTCATCGCGTTGAACCTTACTTTCCGCTAGGAAACCTGGGAGACGAACATGAACCTTGATCTGCGAATTCCCATGGGCCTGATGTTCCTGATCGTGGGTGGAATCATGAGCGTCTTCGGGTTCTTCACCCGCGGCAGCGTAATCTACGAGCGTTCCGTAGGAATGAACATCAATCTCATTTGGGGCCTTGTCATGTTGGCCTTCGGGCTTGTGATGTTTCTCCTCGGCCGCGCAAGTGACAAGCGGGCCGCCGCCGAACCGATTGAAGGCACAAACAGGCCCCTGGGAGGTCATGGCCACGGCATGGGGCACTAAACGAACTTCATTTTTCTTCTTCCCGGCATAAAAGATCCGAGTACGGCGAATGGCTTACAAATTCTCAACGCTCCAACAGCTAAACTAGCCATAGATGAAGCATCGCACGATTGAGCACTATGAGCTGGTCCGACGATTAGGAGCGGGTGGCAGTGGCGTAGTCTATCTCGCCAACGACACGCTGCTGATGCGCCCCGTTGTTCTCAAAATCCTCAAGCGCGGCGCGCTGACGCTGGAGCAGATGCGTACCACAGTCCTGCGCGAAGCGCGCATGGCCTCCGCCATCGAGCACCCGAATGTCTGCGCCATTTACGAAGTCGGTGAAGAGGGTGAAGAAGCCTACATCGTAATGCAGTACGTGCCCGGCCAGTCTCTGGACAAGATCATTGCCAAAGGATCGGCCAGTATGCAGCTCGCGCTTTCCGTCGGTATCCAGATTGCGGATGGCTTGAGCGCCGCGCATTCGCTGGGCATCTTTCACCGCGACCTGAAACCTGCAAATGCGATCCTGACGGACGGCGGCCTGGTAAAGATTCTGGATTTCGGTCTTGCGCGGAGGATCAATCCCGAGGATGCGGAATTTGATCCCTCAAAATCATCGCGACGCAAGCCTGGACCGATGCCGGCAACCTACACCGCGCGTGGAGGCACCATCGCCTACATGGCGCCCGAGCAATTCGTCACCGGCCAGAGCAGCGTGCAAAGTGATATCTGGGCGCTCGGAGTGATTCTGTATGAGCTGGTCAGCGGACGCCATCCCTTTTCACGGCCCGATGCCGACGAGTTTCAGAGCATTCGCGCGATTCAGTTCATCGATCCACCGTCGCTCGAAGCATGCTGCCCCGACGTGCCGTCCGAATTCAGTTCGGTAATCTTGAGCTGCCTTAAGAAAAATCCCGCCGAGCGCTACGCCAGCGCCGCAGAGGTGCGCGAAGCGCTGAAGACGATCATGAAAGCTCTGCAGATTGAAACGGGCATCATCCCCGGCGAAGCCGCGGCACATCTGCCTGTATCCGCGCCAGAGGATGAGAAGCGCACGACCGGGTTGCTCTCCATGCTCGCCGAACGATTCCGTGAGTCTGCCGATACACAGTCCAAGCAGAACACAATCGTTGTTCTGCCATTCAAGAATTTCGGGCCGTCGGAAGTGACCCCGCTCTATGGCTTCGCGCTGGGCGATGCCATAGCAGCCAGAATCTCGCGGATGTCATCGCTGGTCGTGAGGCCAACGAGCGCTCTGATGCATCTTCCGCTGGCGCAACTCGACCCGCTCGAAGTCGGCCAGAAGCTGCTGGTGCGATGGGTACTGACGGGCAACTTCATGCGATCGGAAAAAGGTTTCGACCTGAACTGGCAGCTACTCGATATTCCTGGCCAGAACGTCAGCGGCGGTGGAGCGATCAGCGTGCCTTCATTCGACCTGATTGCGGTGCAGACAGAAATTTGTAATGAGGTCTTCGCCTCGCTGCAGGGAATCGGCCAGCTGACCCAGACCAATGACCGTGTCGCGGCGCCGCGTACAACCCTCACCGAAAAAATTTCTGAAGAGTATCTGCAGGCACGCGCCATGTTGTCGTCCTTTATGCAGCGCACAGGCAGCAAGGCCGACCTTGATCGCGCGCGCGAGCTGTTCGATCGCGTCGTAGAAAGCAATGCCTTGTTCGCACCAGCGTGGAGCGGTCTCGGCATCACGCACTTGCAGTATGTCAGGCATGGATTTGGCGGCCACATGCACGTCATGGCCGCGCGACGCGCCTTCGACCAGGCGCTCGATCTTGATCCCGGCTCGGTCGAAGCGAATCTCTACCGCGTCTATATGCTGCTCTCGCGCGGTGAAAAAGAGAGCGCGCGGCATGGCATTGAGCACCTGCTGCGGACCGCGTCCAACGATTGGAATGTGCATCTGGTCGCCGGCATGACCCTGCGTCTCGACGGCATCTATGAAGATGCGCTCGATCAGTTCAATCAGTCGCTCAAGTTGAACCCGTCCAACGCTCCTGTGATTTATAATCATCGCGCGCGCGTCTATCAATACCAGAACCAGCTCGAACTTGCCGCCGAAGAACTGGAAAAGGGTCTGACACTGGAGCCAAAGCACCCGCTCCTGCGAACCTCGGTTGCCTATCAGCGTATGCGTCAGGGAGATTTGCAGCAGGCCATTGAGATGCTTGAGTCGGTCATCCGCGATGACGACAGCATGCGCATTGCGTATCCCACTCTCGCCATGTGCTATGTCCAGGTCGGCGAGCGCGAGCGCGCGTCTTCGCTGATTACGGAAGAAACGCTCTCTACCGCCGAAGCAGACAGCGAAATGGCATATCGTCTGGCGACTTACTTCGCCGTTGAAGGAGATGAAAGCGAAGCGTTGCACTGGCTCCGGCGCGCGATTTATCTGGGAAACGAAAACTATCCGTGGTTTGCCAAGAATCCGGCGTGGAACCGCCTGCATGAACACACGGATTTCGAGCGCATCCTCGAAGACCTGAAGAAGAGCTACCGCCGCAATCTGAAAACATGGAAGCGGCTTCTGGAGCAGGTGCCGAAAGTTCCAGAGGTCTGACGAGATCAGCGTTCCTCAAAATTCTTCACCATCTGCTTTGGCGCCACATGACACCATGCCGCTGCCATTGCTGGTTGCAGCAACTTCTTCGTGGCCTTTTTCAGATGCACATGCGTAGCTCCGTTCCTGCCCCAGTAGCCGGGAAAAGGAGTAAAAATTTCCGGTGACTCCTGAACGAACTTGTCCTGGTCGAGCAGCGGGAGTTTCACCATGCCGAAGGTTTTATCCGGGTAGGCGAGCGTCGCAAAAATCTTGCCGGCCACGCGGAAGTCGGGATGATTCATGTGCTCAGCCTCCACGGCTTCCGGGAAGCTGAGCGCGAGACGGCGAAAATCGTTGGCAGTCATAGCGGTTATTGGTGAGGCTTCTGCAATTCTTCCGGCGAAACGTCTTTGATATGCGTTCCGATCCACCACTGGAAACCGAACGGGTCTTCGACTCCCGCCATGCGGTCGCCATAGAACTGGTCCGCTGGCTCGCGCAGACTCTTGGCGCCAGCCGACAACGCCCGTTGGTAGACGGCATCGCAGTCTTCGACATAGAACATGATGCTGGCAGCCGAGCCTCCAAAATGTTTCGGGCTATAGATGTCCTTCTCGGGAAATTCATCGGCCAGCATGACGATGGAGTCGCCCAGCTGAATCTCCGCGTGGCCTATACGCCCATCTTCCTGAGCCATGCGCATGCGTTCCGTTGCGCCAAAGGCTTTCTTGTAGAACTCCAGAGCTTCAGCCGCTCCCTGTATATGCAGATACGGCTGAATGCTGTGGTACCCATCGGGAATCGTTTTCACTTGCGGCATAGGATCAATCCTCCAGACGCGATCATTGTCGTCGATTCGCTCGCAGCCGGTATTGTAAAAATTTGACCTGCGCCGTCTGGAGAATTCAGACGATCGGAACGTGGTTCAGGTGGGGTGTGGCAGCCGCAAGATACGCAGACGGCGTCATGCCCGAGAATGACTGAAAATCATGGATAAAGTGAGCTTGGTCATAATAGCCGCAGTCCAGCGCAACCTGTGGCCAGTCAACCTGCTTCGTCCCGTGAACCGTGGTGAGCGCCTGCTGGAAGCGGCGAACGCGGCAGAAAGCCTTTGGCGTAAGCCCTACCTGCTGGCGAAAGAGTTGAATGAACCGGCGTGGACTCAGGCCAATCTGTCCGGTCAGACGCGCAACCGTCGTCGCATGCTGCACACGGCGAAAATATTGCAGCGCATAGCCGACTGCCGGATGCCATGCCAGCGGACGCGCAAGCTGATCGAGCAGGTCCTGCTCAAGGGTCTGAAAGATCGCAGTCACACTGGAGGCGGCGAGCATCCTCTCGCGCAGTTCACCCACGCGGTTCCGCCACAGGTCTTCGAGTGCGATCGAGGCGTTCTCCATCTCTTCGGCCGGCTCGCGGAAAAATGGAAATGACCCGCCAGGCTCGAACTGGATGCCAACAACCCGCTCCTGTTCAGCCTTGCCGATCACGAAGTAATTTGTGCGCGCGCCTGAGAGGACGGCATGGCCGTAAGTGTAGAAGCGGCGCACATCGTCTGGACGATAGATGCGGATCGGCTCGTCTTTCAGACTAAAGACAATCGTCGCCTCGCCATTCGGCATCAGCCGCTCGTGCGTGTGCGCGCCTTCCGGAATCCCTTCCCAGTACCAGAAGCACTGCACGAAATGTCCCAACGGCGGAGGCGGTTTGTAACGCACCGAAGTCATGCGGATTCTCAGCTGAGAGTTTACGCCCCCATCGAGGCCAATAAAAAGGAGCGCCTGAGCGCTCCCTTTATAAAGCAAAAGACAAATGTCTAATTTCGCGTAGGCATCAGGTCCATGGGCTCTGTGAGGCTAAAGGTAATGATAGAGCCTTTCGGCAATTCCGCAATTTCGGGGTGCTGCATTAGCATGTGCGCGGTAATCACGCCCGCTCCGACTAATGACCCAACCAGAGCGCCGGTCGGCCCTGCAACTTTGGCGCCCACAATGGCGCCCGTACCCGCTCCGGCCCCGTATTCAATGGCATCTTTCTTCAGATGCGAAGCAGGTTGAATGCCGCCTTCGCTGTCAGTCCTCGTATTCGGAGCCTTCGATTCCACTACCTGTCCATAAAGGTGATAGGCAGTACCATCCGGGAGAATGACAACATCCGGACGCAGCCGCAGCGTGGCCGACGGGCCAAAATGATGACCTTGACTGACGCTCACCACGCGCCCACGCAGTTCTGAACCGGCAGGAATAATCACCCGCCCATCCTTATAAACGTCCGCTGCAACCTGGGCCTTAAAAGTCGTGCCGGCGTTCGTATCTCTGGTTGAAAGAGTTTCCAACAGCCGCGTGCGAATGTTCGTGCCTTCCGCCAGTTCATTGCTGGGCGAAGGCACATAGCCAACGATATCTGCGTCAGGATTGTAAGGTCGTTTATCGAGAGTGGCGCCGGTTGCAGGCGCCGCTGCATCCGCGGAATCCGACGGAACGGACGTTACGATACCGTAGTCAGGGTTTGTGGCAGGAGTAGCCGGAGCATTCGTCGCAGGCGCAGCGGCGGCGGGCGCGGACGGTTTGGGTGAAACCGCAGGGGACGGTTTGGCCGCGGGAGCATTTGCCTGCTGATCCGTAACAATCGTGTTATCGGGCGGCGGGTTGGAAACTCCCTGATAGGGGTTCTGGCTGGCCTGCTGCGCAAAGCCTGCAGGAGCCAGCAGCAATGTGCTGGCAAAAGCAATCAGTGCGAGAGAATTTCCAATTTTTTTCATGCGTAACTCCGTCGCTCTAGCTTGGATGCGTATTTTCGGGCTGAACATCAGCAGAACTATCCGCAAGCATAATTCTGCCGCGCGCGTTGTTCGCCTTTAATAAAAACCCCGGATAACGCAAACAGTCGCGCCTGCAATAAGACTAGACGAATCGATATCCAGCCGCTACAGCCGGATACAGCCTGCGAACCAGAACAGACAACAGGCTTGACGACATGAGCAAAGGAGCTTTTCGCGTCCTTGCATCGCAGGCGAATTGACCGCGCATTCAACAGAAAAGGCGTGTCTTTGTTATCCTTTCCAAGGATACTCACCGCGGATTTTCCTCAGGAAGGTTATTTCATCGCATGTCGGGCTTTGTAGACACCATAGGCGGCTTTGCCGGTGAGCCGATTCGTGTGGACCGACGCCCCAAACTCAAAGACCGGCTAAGACACCAGATTTCGAGGGACGAAATGACAGAGATTGCAGCAATTCATGCGCGCGAAATTTTAGACTCGCGCGGAAACCCGACAGTCGAAGCCGATGTGGTGCTTGTCGATGGCTCAATAGGGCGGGCTGCGGTCCCGAGCGGCGCTTCGACCGGCGAGCACGAAGCAGTCGAACTGCGCGACGGCGACAAGACCCACTATCTGGGCAAAGGTGTTTTGCAGGCAGTTGAGAACGTCGAAAGCATCCTCGCTCCCGAATTGACCGGTATGGATGCAACCAACCAGCGTCTGCTCGATGCAACGATGATCGCGCTCGACGGCACCCCGAATAAAAGCCGTTTGGGCGCGAATGCCATTCTCGCCGTATCCATGGCTGCGGCGCGCGCCTCAGCCATCTCGCTCAAAGCGCCGCTGTACCGCTATCTCGGCGGAGTGAACGCCTCTGTTCTCCCAACCCCGATGATGAACATTCTGAATGGCGGCGCGCACGCCGACAATAACGTCGACTTTCAGGAGTTCATGGTGATGCCGGTTGGCGCTGAGCGCTTTTCCGACGCGCTGCGCTGCGGCGCCGAAATTTTCCATACGCTGAAGGGCGTCCTCAAGAAAAAGGGTTACAACACGTCGGTTGGCGATGAAGGCGGCTTTGCTCCCTCGCTCAAATCGAATACTGAAGCGATCGAAGTGATTCTCGAAGCCATCGAGCTGGCCGGATACAAAGCAGGTGAAGACGTAGCCATCGCGATCGATCCCGCAGCGAGCGAGTTCTACGACAAGGAATCAGGCCGGTACGTCTTCAAGAAGTCCGACAAGAGCGAGAAGAGCAGTGAAGAGATGGCGCGCTACTGGGAGAGCTGGACGCGCCAGTATCCCATCGTCTCCATCGAAGACGGGCTTGCCGAAGACGACTGGCAAGGCTGGAAGTATCTCACCGATCTCGTGGGCGATCACGTTCAACTCGTCGGCGATGATTTGTTCGTGACGAATACGGAGCGCCTGCAGCGCGGCATCGAAGAAGGCATAGCGAATTCGATCCTCATCAAGGTCAACCAGATCGGCACCATCAGCGAAACGCTGGAAGCAATTTCGCTCGGACGCCGCTATGGCTATACCTCCATCATTTCCCACCGCAGCGGCGAGACGGAAGATACCTTCATCGCCGACCTGGCCGTAGGGACTGGAGTCGGTCAGATTAAAACCGGCTCGGCGTCGCGTACCGACCGCGTCGCGAAATACAACCAGCTGCTGCGTATCGAGGAAGAACTGGGTCAGGCGGCGGAATTTCTCGGCCTCGAAGCGGTAAATTTTGGCGAATAGTGAACCAGAGCACGCGCGGACACAATCCGCGCGTTTTGCTTCCCATCCATTTCAGGAGTGTTTATGCGAATCTTTCAAGCGGCTGTCTGCGTCACGGCCCTTTCCGTTGCGGCATTTGCGCAGCAGCCATCCACCTCGACCGCGCCCAAGCCCGCTACGCCTGGCGCTCCGTCATCTGCTGCCAGTGAGCCTGCCATCAAGCCCCCGGCAAACCCGATCACGCCTGCGCAGATCAAGGAGATGCAGGAATTAACCGGCGCCGAAGCCATGAAGAAGCGCATCGTAGCGAATGCGATGCAGTTCTATCGGAGCCAGTTTCCGCCTTACGTCCCTGCCGATGTCATCGACGATCTGGACAAGAGCCTGCAGAATGCCGACCTCGAATCGCATGCCGCGGAGATTTATCCGAAGTACATCTCGACGGAAGACGCAGTAAAAATCATCGAATTTTACAAGTCCCCTGCCGGTCAACGACTGATTGAGGCTCAGCCCTACATGATGACGGAAATGCAGCGTTCTGCCATCCAGATCGCGCAACAGACAGCCAGGGACGTAATCGTGCGCCACAAGACGGAGATTGAAGCGGCGCAACAGAAGTACATGGAGGAGAGACAGCAGAAGCCTTCGCTCAACACGCCGCCAAGTCCTTCTTCGAACCCGCCCGCCACCGCGAAACCGCAAGGCACTGCCAATCCGCCAAGCACGCCCCAACATTAGTCGTATTTGTTTTGATTTAGGAGAACGAGTTGTCGATCCACAAAAGGCCTCTGGTCCTCACGATTCTGGACGGGTGGGGCTATCGCCCGCAAGTTGAAAACAATGCGATCGCGCTGGCCCGCAAGCCAACGTATGACAAATTACTGGCCGAGTACCCGAACACTCTGCTGCATGCTTCCGATCATTTCGTTGGTTTGCCCGATGGCCAGATGGGGAACAGTGAGGTCGGCCATCTCAACATCGGCGCCGGCCGCATTGTTCGGATGGACATTACCCGCATCGACGCTCTCATCGCCAGCGGCGACTTCTTCACGCATCCCGTCATCGTCGAGGCAATGAAGCGGGCGCGCGACGGAAACCGCCAGTTGCATCTGTTCGGCCTGCTCTCCGACGGCGGCGTCCATTCGCACCAGGAGCACCTTTACGCGCTGCTCAAAACCGCAAAGCAGCATGGCGTGGAACGGGTCCTCGTCCATGCCTTTATGGACGGCCGCGACACTTTGCCGACCAGTGGCGCCGCATATCTCTCGGCGCTGGAACAAAAAATGCGCGAGTACAGCATCGGCAAAATCGCTTCGGTTTCTGGCCGTTACTACGCCATGGATCGCGACCGCCGCTGGGAGCGCGAGAAGAAAGCCTTCGACGCGATGGTAAAAGGCCGCGCTGAAGGCGGAGCCTATCAGGATCCGATCGAGCGCATCAAGGAGTCTTACAACAACGGCATTACGGATGAATTTATTGTGCCGTTCGTTGTTACAGATGAGCATGGTCATCCCAACGGAGTCATCCGCGACGAAGACGTCTGCATCATGTTCAACTTCCGCGCCGACCGCGCGCGGCAGATCACGCGCGTACTGGCCCGCAACAGCAACTTCACCAAAGAGGGTGGACGCGAGCTCATCAATGCCGCGGAGCTGGACGAAACCATCCCGCGCAACGAGGTGCCAAGAAACCTGCACTACGTCTGCATGACGCAGTATGACAAGCTCTTCACCCTGCCCATGGTCATTCTGCCCGAGTCTATGGAGAACCTCCTGGCGAACATGCTGGCGCAGGCAAATCTGCGAAACCTCCGCGTGGCCGAAACCGAGAAGTACGCCCACGTGACGTATTTTTTCAACGGCGGAATCGAAGCGCCGTTCCCCGGAGAAGACCGGATTCTCATCCCGTCGCAAAAAGTAGCGACGTATGATCTCGCTCCTGAGATGAGCGCCGCAGGCATTGCTGACACCGTTGTGAAAGCGGTGGAAGACACAGCCTTCGATCTGGTCGTCGTGAACTTTGCCAACGCCGACATGGTAGGTCACTCCGGCAAGCTGGAGCCGACAATCAAGGGAGTAGAAACAGTTGATGTTTGTCTTGGACGAATCTACCAATCCATTCGGCAAAAAGGCGGAGCGCTGCTCATCACTGCGGACCACGGCAATGCCGAGCTGATGGTCGATCCGGTAACCGGCGGCCCTCACACCGCGCACACCACCAATCCTGTGCCGTTTATCCTCGTCAGCGAGGACGCAAAGAACTACTCGCTCAAGCCGGGTGGTTCCTTACGCGACATCTCGCCGACCATCCTTGGCATCCTCAAGATAGATCTGCCGAAACAGATGACCGGTGGCGACCTGCGTCAGCGAATCGTTAGCTGACGCCGCTTAAAGAAAAAAGCCCTCATCGCGATGAGGGCTTTTTCCTTTGTCTGAATCCGCATCAGAAGACTTTCTGCGCATGCGGATACCAGGTGATCTGAGCGGCGATGGTCGTATCGTTTTGAACACCCGTTTTATAGATGGGGGCAACCCAGCGCTCATACTGCACCCATCCGTTTATTTCAATGTCCTTGTGAATGCGTTTCACTACATTGAAATCATAGTCATTCTGAGTAGTGCCGCCGGGTAGAAATCCCCTTGTAACGCCCTGAGCATTCACAAAAGCTTGCGGTATCTTCATCGTCCGATAGCTGAACTGTATCTGCTCCTGCGGCGACAGATGCCACGTGAGCCATGTCTGTCCGCCGGTCGATTCACGCCCGAGCCAACTCCCCATGATGAAGCCTTTATTCGTATAACCCTGCTTTTGAATGTACTCGTTGTAAACGAAGTTGGGGCCGCCGCCGCTTACTGTGTCCGTCGTGCCGCCTTCGATACGGAAATCGAGCTTTTCCAGGCCTGGAAAATGCGACAGGTACAGTCCGGGCATATATGCCGATCGCCTGGGAGCGCTTACGGGGCTGACATCATCGTGCGCAAGAGAATCCGTATAGAGCGTAAGCCATTTCCGCAGAAAAGGCAGGCGATAAGAGAAGTCGAAGGTGCCAAAACGCGCGCCGGGATCGTCGCGCGAAAGCTTTTCTGTTGGGGACACATTCTGCACGCTGAAGAAGCTTCTCAGGAAAGTGTGGATTGTGATGGGAACGTGATCCTTGCCGCCCCAGATGACCGTGCGTTCAAAGCCGAATTCAAGATTTTCTGTAGGCTTGAAGCTGATTTTTTCTGCATGTACCCAGGGCGAATTCGGGGCAGTGTGGCCCTTCAGGCTGCCGACAAAAAAATCGTAGCGAAACGGACCGGTGAGTCTGGACAGCAGCGGAATTCGCAACGGCTCTGTGCGATCGATCTGAAACGCATAGATGTTCTCGGCGTTGGTGCTCCATCCGAAGCTGCTGCTCTGGTTCGGAGCATACCAGTGATCGCTCTTTCCGAATGAAATTTCGTGCCCCAGAATGTTGTACGACAGGTTCGCTTCCATCACGCGGAAGGTGTTTGTCGTGGCAATTGGGCCAAGCGGAATCGTGTCCTGCTGGGGATTCGAAGCGATCGGAATGCCGATATCCAACTGGGAGAGATATGCGAAGAGGGCCTCCGAGTAGCCTGCCGCGCTGGGTGCATGCTGATATTCACCGCGGAAATACAGCGCGAAACGGCCAAGCTCGCTGTGCGCGCTGAAGCCGGTGTAGTTGTTGAAGCCTTCCTCATAGGGACGCCCATAGTCGTTGATGATCGTCTGCCCGAGATGGAAGCTGTCGCGAAGCGGGGTTCCGTCGATTCCCCGCATTTGCGTGTAGACACTCTCAAATTCCGCACGCGCCGTACGTTGGCCGAAATTGTTTTCCAGTCCCGGAGCAACTTCGTGCAATACGCTGAGATAGATCTCGCGCGCCTCATCGTTGTTGGTATCGGCGTCGATCTTGTCTGCAGTGTGTTGCAGCATGTGCAGAATACTGAGGCGCGTCCACGGACGTATGCCGAGAAAGGCAGTGTCAAGATAGCCGAGACCCTGCAGGCGAGAGAGCGCCGGATAAACCCAGCTATCCATCGGGATGTAAGGCGAACCCACAGTGCTGATATACGTAACCGGCGACGCCGGAGTGTAATTCGGTGGAATGGGCTGCTGCGGTGGAGTTCCGCCATCGGCGCCAGCGTCCGCTGTGAGCGGATGGTCTACATTTTCCTGGGCAAGCGCGGCTTGCAGCGGAAAGCAAAGCGCTGCAAAAAAACATATCAATGACGCAAATTTCACTCGCACCTCGAATAGTTCGGGAATCCAAATCCTATCCACAACACAGCTGTATTGCAGAAGGCGATCAATGTAACGATATTGCTTTCAAGGCTAGATGAATGGATCAGCCATGACAAGCGGCCCGTCTTGCTCTTGGATGCATGCCCGTGGCTTGAGCAGATTTCTTATACGATTATGTGCCAGACTCTCGGCTTGGAGTTGTGCGTGGCCCGGATCGCTCATTACTATTTCATCATTTTACATAACGAAGAGATGCTGAGCAGTCTGCCTGGCTCCCCGCTGTTGTGGCTTTCTGGCCGCGGCTATCTCTTGCTCGAATCTCCGGATGATCGACTGCTTCTGCTCGATCTTAAAAAGACCTTTTGCAGCCAGATATTTTTCCATGTTGCGGATAGGATCCTGACTCCGTGCTGAAGCTCCGTTCATGGGGGCGAAGCTGCAGGCAATCACGCTGGGACCGGCGCCCCGCCGCGCCCGCACAATGCACTCGTGCGCAACCCTGTAAACTGCGACCACGTCGCTGCCATCCACCGGAATAACGGGAAAAGCGCGAGAGTACATTTGTGCAGTGCCCACCGGCTCTCCGCTGTAGACGTACACAATCGGCAGTTTGCGCGCGGTGGCAAATTGAAGCGCGTGTCGCCCGGATTCACTGCTCTCAGGATTTTCAGAAAGGAATGCAACCGTGACGCTCTCTTTGCTCCCGGCGCTGCGCGCATAAGCAATTCCGGTTGCCACCGGGGCCTGCACCGCTCCCATATTCGGATCATTCTTCCGTTTCTTCTTGCCGGATATGGAGTGGTCGGGCGATTGGAATAAGATCGAGCGCAGCGGCGCGCCCTTCAGAAGACCCGCCATGGCAGCGCCGGACGGAATAATAATCGCATCTTCCGGCTGAAGGTCGATGGCCGCGCCCACCGCGGCTGCTTCTTTTCCTTTCCAGGAAGCGACAATGCCAAGACTTCGAGCATGGCAATCCAAAATGCGGCACCGAAGCATTGTTGCGTATAGCTGCTGCAGTTTGCTGTCGCTGATCAGGGATGGGACAGTCCCCGCAGGCTTTTTCTTCGCGGATCTCGTAGGCATGTCTTCGGCCAATTGTAGCGCAGCAAAAGAAGAAATCCACACCGGGCTGTTTCCGGGGCGTAAGGGTGGTTTTCAACAGAATTGTGAAAAACTCTGTGCAAGACCGGACTTGAAGGAAAGAAAATGCAGCAATGACGCGGCCTTTAGCTCTCTGCACTCATTGTGTTGCAATGTCGCCAATCTGCAACACAATCCTTCTACGTCGAGTAGTCTGCGTTAATGCGCACATATTCCGCGGTCAGGTCTGTTGTCCAGAAGCGGCACTTTCCATCGCCGATGCCAAGGTCCATGCGTACAGTGAACTCTCGTAACTTGAGATAAGCATGTGCCGCGGCTTCGTCGAAATCCGCAACGCGGCCACCGTTCTGGCAAATCTGTTGCTCCCCGAACCAGATGCTGATGCGCTCCGGGTCAAGCGCTGCGCCCGAATAACCTGCCGCAGCCATCAATCGGCCCCAGTTCGGATCGCACCCCGCCCAGGCCGTCTTCACCAGCGGAGAATGAGCAATGGCCTTGGCGATTTTCAATGCATCGCTATCGGTCGCAGCTCCCTCAATCTGCAATTCCACAACGTGAGTCACTCCCTCGCCGTCATCGACGATCTGTTTCGCCAGCGATGTGCAGACCTCGGTAAGCGCGTTCTGAAAAGCCTCGTTTTTGGAATTAACCCGCACGCCGCTTGCCCCCGACGCCAGCAACAAGACCGTATCGTTCGTGGAGGTGTCGCCGTCGATCGAAATCCGATTGAAGCTCACCTCAACGCTTTGCCGCAGTAACGCATCCAGCTCTGCTGGTTCAATCGCAGCGTCAGTAAACAGATACACCAGCATCGTGGCATGAGGCACAAGCTGTGGATGAATCATGCCCGCGCCCTTGCAAACGCCAGCGATGCGCACCAACTCGCCATTTACGCTCAATGACGCATGTGCGATCTTTGGCTTGGTGTCCGTCGTCATAATGGCGCGGGCAAATTGTGAGAAGTGCTCCAGCGTCGCTCCCAGAGCCGGGTCAGCTTCTGGCAGCGCGGCGATCAGTTTTTCGGCCGGCAGCGGCACGCCAATAATTCCTGTCGAAGAGGGAAATACCTCATGCCCTGCACAATGGAATGTCTCAGCGGCAGCGGCGCACACCTGCTGGCAGGCGTCGATACCGATCTGCCCGGTCGCGCAATTTGCATTGCCCGCGTTTACCGCAACCAGGCGCACGTGCCCAGCGCTGCGGGCAAGATGCTTCCGGCCCACGATGATGGGCGCGGCAACAACGCGATTGCCGGTAAACATGGCTGCCGCGCTCGCCGCAGCATCTGCGGCTGCAATTGCAAAATCAGCCTTGCCGCTCGGCTTGATTCCGGCCTTTACTGCAGCAAAGCGAAAGCCCAGTGGCAGCGCTTCATGGGGGATCAGGGATGAATCGTTCATTTCGGTATTTACTCTAAACAAGATACCAATTCAAAGAGGATAAAGATTGGCAAACGAACCTTCGGCGGAATTCCTGCGCATGGAACAGGTCAGCGTGGCGCGCGGTGATGCAATCGTGCTGCACAATATCAACCTCGCCATCGCGACCGGCGAGCATGTCGCCATCCTCGGGCCCAACGGCTGCGGCAAGTCCACGCTGATCAAGACCATCACTTGCGAATGTTATCCCATCTTCACACCGGAGATGCAATGCCGCTTGTTGGGCCGCGAGCGCTGGGATGTTTCTCAACTGCGCCAACACCTCGGTGTTGTGTCGGCCGATCTGCCCGGCGAGCGCACGCCGGTCTCGAAAGGCCGCGATGTTGTCGTAGCCGGATTCTTTTCCGCATCCACCATCTGGCCGAATCTTCATGTCACCCCGAAGATGCGCGAGCAGGCGCAGCAGGCAATGGCCCTGATGCAGGCCACGCATCTGGCGGATAAGCTGGTTGGCCAAATGTCTGCTGGCGAGCAGCGCCGCATCATGATCGCCCGCGCCCTAGTCCATACGCCAGAAATGCTCCTGCTCGACGAGCCGTCAAACGCCCTCGACCTCGCCGCCCAGCGCGAGCTCAGGGACGCCCTGCGAGTCGTTGCCCAGCAGGGAACCGGCATCATCATGGTCACACATCACCTCGCCGACATCCTCCCCGAAATCGATCGCATCATCATGATGCGCGCAGGCCGCGTCGTTGCCGATGGGCCGAGACACGAACTGATCACCGCGAATCAGCTGCGCGAATTATTCGGAGTTGAAGTCACTCTCACCGAGCGCGACGGCTTCTGGCATTCCTGGTAGAAACCTTGGGTACTTGATTTCTTCGAGCCGAGGCATTAAGTTCTCAAGTACACGGGAAAGGAGGTTGATCCAGCTAATGAAAAGTTCTGAAGGTAGTAGTTGCACGATCCTACGTGAGGTGACTGAGGCTTAGAGCACCCTTTGCTCTAGACCTGGCGATCCGCAAACACATTCGCCGAGGCCCACTCACAGATCGAAGGGTGCCTCAGGTCAATCTCAACAGTCTACCGGTATCGAAGGCCCGCTCCGCCAAATCTGGCAGCGGGCCTTCGTGCATTCTGGAAGACTAGTGTGACTATAGTATAATGACCATAGTCGGAGTTCCTGATGAAAAGAATGGCGGCTGGAAAATTCAAGATACATTGCCTGGCAGTTATCGATGATGTGTATGCAAAGCATGAGACGGTCGTCATCACAAAGCATGGGAAACCAATGGCCAAGCTGGTTCCGCTCCAGGAGGAAAAGGATCCGATTTTTGGCTTTATGCGGGGGAAGGGAAAAATTGTCGGAGATATCGTTTCTCCAATCACCCCTCTTGAGGACTGGGAAAGCCTCAAATGATCTTGCTTGATACGCATGTGGTGCTCTGGCTTGCCCTTCAACCTGAAAAGATATCCCCCAAAGCAACGAAGGCCATTCAGGCTTCACGGTCCTCGGGAGACGGATTATGCATCTCTCCAATCTCTTTATGGGAAATTGCACAACTCGTCGAGCGAAATCGCGTGAAATTGAATATCCCCCTGGAAGCGTTCCTGGATATGACGGAGAGGAACTTTCTTATCCTGCCAATAAACGCAAAGATTGCATATTTTGCTCAACAATTCTCTGATGCATATCCCCGTGATCCCGCCGATCGCATGATTGGAGCTACAGCATTGATTGAAGGAATCTCTCTGGTGACATCCGATGATCGTATTCGACGCTCGGGCGAAGTTCAGACAATTTGGTAATCGAAAATTACTCGTACAATAAACTCATGAAACCCCTCGTCATCGCAGGCAAAGCATTCCAGTCGCGGCTCATCGTCGGCACCGGCAAATACAAGGACGGCCCGGAGACGCAGGCCGCCATCGAAGCCTCAGGCGCGGAGATGGTCACCGTAGCCGTGCGCCGCGTCAATCTCGACCGCTCGAAGGAATCCCTGCTCGACTACATTGATCCGCAACGGTACTTCCTGCTCCCAAACACCGCCGGCTGTTATACCGCGGAAGAAGCCATCCGTGCCGCACGCCTCGGGCGCGAGGTCGGAATTTCAGACTGGGTAAAGATCGAGGTCATCGGCGATCAGGAAACGCTCTATCCGGACGTGCAGGCCACGCTTGAAGCAACCCGAACATTAGTAAAGGAAGGCTTTACAGTTCTTCCGTATACCTCTGATGACATTGTATTTGCAAAACGCCTCATCGATGTCGGCGCGGCTGCCGTGATGCCTTTGGCAGCTCCTATCGGCAGCGGTCTCGGCATCCAGAACCGCGCCACGCTCCAGATCCTGCGCGAAAAAATCACTGGGGTCCCGCTGATCGTCGATGCCGGCGTAGGCACCGCATCCGACGCTGCTCTGGCCATGGAGTTAGGCGCCGATGGCGTGCTCATGAATACGGCAATTGCCGCGGCATCCAACCCGATCCTGATGGCCGAGGCCATGCAGCATGCGGTGCTCGCGGGACGGCAGGCATATCTGGCGGGCCGTATGCCGCGCAAGCTCTACGCCACCGCCAGCTCGCCGCTCGAAGGCATCTCCAGGTAGGTGCGCGTCGACTAGTTCGGCACGCGCTCCCATTTATTCAGGTTGTTCTTGAGCAGATCAATGTGCTTGATGGTAAAGCCGAGGTTGTGGTCCAGGTTGTTGTCGATGATCTCGTCGACCTGGGTCTGCTTACTGATAGGCTGGAGCTCCGCAAAGCCCTCGCGGTGAATGGCAATGAATTCGGGAGTATTCTGGACCCCCTGTTCCTGGTGTGCCTTCACCTTAAAGTCGGTTGGCTTCCTCAAATCGATCGTGAATTCCATCAGGATGATGACTCCGCCGGAGTCCGTGCTGTTCTCATTCCCGAACTTCTTGCACTTGGCGAGAGAAGACGATACCCAATAGCGGTAATTGTCGGTTTGTGTGTATTCAAAAGCCTTCTTAAATGGCTTCGTCTCATTCTCGATTGCCGCGAATTCTCCGTTGCTGATCTTGCGGTAATACGTGGCGATCACGCAGCCCTTTGTAATGTCCACCCGCTGCTGGAAAGTGCTGCTCTGGAATCGGACGGTGGGATCATTCATGATGTCCCGCAGCGTCGCTTTGGTTTCCTCGCGCAGGTACTTATTCGTCAGCCATTGGTTATAGCTTCGCAATACCCCTTTAAGGTCGGGATTCTTTGGAACCAGGTTCTTATTATGTTCCGGATTCGTTGGAGTTACATTGGTTGTGGTCATGCGCGCTCCTCAGCAAACTTTATTCGCCTGAGCTCAACCTGCCTATTGGCAGGCACAATGCTAGCACAGGACGATTGCAGCAGGCCCGCAATCTGAACAGTCATCTTTTCCAATACTGTTTCACATCGCCCGCATCGGCTAAACTCATCCTCAATGCGAGTTTTCGGCATTGACTGCGGAACCGAGTGCACCGGCTACGGCATCGTCGAGTGGAGCGACACCCACCGCGAGCCGCATCTCGTCTCGCTCGGATGCGGCGGCATTCGGCTCCCGAAAAAAGAGCCGATGGCAAATCGCCTCGCGCTGCTCTACGCGGAGCTAAGCACTCTGCTTGCCGCTCACCGGCCCGACGTTGTCGCAATTGAGGAAGTTTTTTACTCCGTCAACGCAAAATCCGCGCTTAAGCTCGGCCAGGTGCGCGGAGTAGCCCTGCTCGCCGCGGCGAATGCAAATCTCTCAGTAGCCGAGTACGCACCTCTCACGATCAAATCAACCGTGGTCGGTTACGGTTTAGCGCAGAAAGAGCAGGTGCAGTTCATGGTTACGCGGCTGCTGCAGCTGGACGCCACCCCGGAGCCGTCCGACGCCGCCGACGCGCTGGCCATAGCCATCTGCCATGTACACACAGCGCAAACACTCACGTTACAAAGGGCTGGCCTTTAAGAAGATGACGAGAGTCTTGTCAGGTTTGGTCTTCATTTGCCTGGGATGTGCTCTGGCCCCAGCGCAGCAGTCCAATGTGGCGCATATTCGCTTTATCTTTGAGAATCCCAAACTACAGCCGTCCAGCTACGTCATCGATATGAATGAGGACAGCTCCGGCCACTTCCGTTCCGAGCCGGGAAGCGCAGCGGCTGAGGACCCCGAGGGCATCACGCCGCAAGCCGTGAACACTGACATTACGATCGTCGATCCTTTGCGTAGCTTGCTCTTCAAGACCGCGCGCTCGCACAATTTTTTCAACGTGGCTTGCGAAAGCACCAGGTCAAAAGTGGCCTTCACCGGCAAGAAGGCGCTGCAGTATACCGGTCCGGACGGAAAAGGCTCATGCTCCTTCAACTGGTCGCGCGACCAGCAGTTGATGAATATAGCCGACGACCTGATCGCTGTCGCCTTTACCTTGGAGGAAGGCCGGCGTCTTACTCTTGAGCATCAGCACAACCGTTTGAGTCTGGATGCGGAACTGGAAGAATTGCAGGATGCGGTGAAGTCCGGACGGGCGCAGCAGATCCAGAACATCGCCCCGCAGCTCGAAGCCATCGCCGGAGATGAAAATGTGCTCGAGCGCGCCCGCCTTCGCGCCCGCCAGCTTCTTGCGACAGCAAAATGATCTGAATTCCTGCAACTTTGTAATTTTCAGCCACGTCCAAGTTGTGTTGCGGCGGGGTCAAATAATTAGAGACCCCGGCTTGCCTCCAGTGTTCTAATACACTGGGGACCGAGGGCCCGGAAGGAGGTGTCGCATGCGGCACCTGACAAGTTCTCCCCTTAAACGCTGGTTCAAGCATCACCTGGCTTCCTGCTTACTGCTCACATTTGCACTGGCCTCCTTCACGTATGCGCAGGAGAATAACAATGTCCGCGCCGTGCGCATCAGTGATGTAGAAGGCACAGTCCAGGTCGTAGACGATAACGGAGTTGTGTTCGACCAGGCGCACATTAACATGCCGGTAACCCAGGGCATGCGTCTGAAAACCGGCGGCGACGGCCGCGTGGAAATACAGTTTGAGGATGGCAGCGTAGCCCGCATTACACCGAACAGCGCGATCGGCTTTGACCAGTTGCAACGCACCGGCGAAGGCGATACAGTGACTCAGCTGCAGGCTGTCGCCGGTCTTACCTACTATGAGTTCAACAACCGCGGCGGCAAGTATAGCGTGCGCTTCGGCCCGTATACGGTTTCAGCCACCAAGAGCAGCATCTTCCGCGTTTCCGTCGATCAGAATCCGGCGCAGGTTGCTGTGATGCGCGGAGCCGTCCACATTGACACCGGCAACGATGGCGGGGTGGACGTGCTCACCAGCCAGACGGCCACGCTCGACCTGAAAGACCCGGCCAGCTACGACCTGGCGCAGAGCATTACCGCGGACTCCTGGGACCAGTGGAACTCGGATCGCGATCAGCTTCTGGCCCAGATGGGCTCCCGGGCGACGACGGCCCGCGCCATGAGCGGCAGCCCCGACGACCCGGGCTGGAACGATCTTGATTACTACGGCAATTGGTATGACATGCCCGGTTACGGCATGGGATGGACGCCCTCAGGGCTGGGCGTGGGATGGGACCCCTTCGGTTCGGGCTATTGGGGCTATTATCCGTCTTACGGCTATACCTGGATTTCGTCCTATCCCTGGGGCTGGTGGCCTTATCACTGCGGCGCCTGGAACTGGTTCAACGGCCCTGGCTGGATGTGGTTCCCAGGCAACTGTGGATGGGGAGCGTTTGGGAATGGCTGGTACCCGGTGACAACCGTGTGGAATTGTCCGCCCGGTTACATTCCCCCGAAACGGCCGCTCACACCGGTACATGGCCCATTTCGTATGCCGCCGCAGCAAGCGCTGGTGGCGGTCAATCGCGGTCCTGTGAACGTCCAGTTCCGCAGGCCCGACAGCAAACCAGTCGCACAGCCGATCGAATTCAACGGTAAAACACTGCAGCCGATTGAGACCTCGGTCCACCCGCGAGTCTCGGGACCTTTAGGGGAAAGCTTTAGCATAGCGTCGGGCTATGTCCCGCTCTCGGGCTCAGAGACATTGCCCAATAGCGGCATACGCCCATCGTATCCTGCTGGCTTTGGCGCGCTGCCATCTGAAGGCGCCTCACACAATGGCTATGCACCCCCCGCTATGCCTCGGAATACAATAGCGCCGCCCGTGTATCACTCCAATCCCGGCGGTGGCGCGCCGCATTATTCGGCTCCATCTGCGCCCTCGTTCTCGTCGGCTCCGCATATGTCCGCGCCTTCATCCTCTGCCCCTTCGAGTGGTGGCTCGCATCCGCATTGACGAAAAACATCAAGGCTGCCGCGTACATCAGCGTGGCAGCCTCTTCTGGCAAACCGAAACCAATATCAGACCGCCCGTAATGCCCGATACAGACTCGCCGCCGCTTCCAGCGAAAGCGTTTCAGCGCGCGCCTGCGGAGAAATTGCTGAAGCACCAAGCGCGTGCGTGATTGTGGAAGGCTCAAACCCGGCAGCGCGAAGATTGTTGAACAGAGTTTTGCGCTTCTGCGCAAAGCATTTCCGCAGAAAAGCAATAAATCCCCCCGCATCGACGGACAGCTCCGAAAAGCGCGGCGCAAACGTCAACCTCAGCACGCTCGAATGCACATGCGGAGGCGGAGAAAACGCGCCGGGCGGCAGAGTCATCAGCCTTTCCACCCGGGCATAAAGTTGAGTAGTCGCTGAGAGCAGCCCATAGTCGCGCGACCCCGGCGCTGCAGCCACGCGGTCGGCGACTTCGCGCTGCATCATTACCACCGCGAGCGAAATCGCATCGTGATATCGGAACAAGTGCAGCAGAATGTCCGAGGTGATGTAGTAGGGAAGATTCCCGACTACAAGCAGTTTTTCCTCACCATGACGAAGCGAAGCCATATCCACCGTCAGGATGTCCTGCTCGATGACCTCAACACTCGATCCGGCAAACCGAAGCTTAAGGCGCGACGCCAATGCTGCATCCAGCTCGACCGCAATCAGTCTTCGCGCCCTCTGCGCAAGAAGCTCAGTGATCGCTGCTTTGCCCGGCCCGATCTCAACCACGGTCTTCTCTGAAATATCGCCAAGCGCCTCCACAATGCGCATGCGCGCGCTGCGATCGGTGAGAAAGTTCTGCCCTAATTTTGCTTTCTGCGGCATCTTATATGAGGCGTTGCCCGCGCGGGCTTACACTGGTCAGTGCGCATTGCTGAGATACGCACTGACATGAAACGCCAGCTGTATTCATCATACGAATAAGTACGGGAGCGATTGCATACATGCACATTGTTATTGCCGCGCCAGAATGCGTGCCTTTTGTAAAAACAGGCGGACTCGCCGATGTCATAGGATCACTTCCGCGGGAAATCGCGCGGCACGGTCATGAGGTGACGGTATATGTGCCTTTCTACCGCCAGGTGCAGGCCCATTTCCCGGAAAAGAAGATCGCCATCCTCAGCATCACAATCCCCTTTGAGTATTACAACCGCTTTGTCTCCGTCATCGATGGTGGAAAGCGTGACGGCGTGCAGGTCTATTTCATCGATTGCCCCGAGCTGTTCGACCGCGAAGGCGTCTACGGCACGCAGGCCGGCGAATACGCTGACAACTGGGAGCGTTTCGGACTCTTCTGCCGCGCCGTCCTCGAAGCCACCAAGCAGCTCGGCGTGCCGGACGTCTTCCACATGCACGATTGGCAGAGCGCCATGCTCTCGGTCTATCTGCGGACGCTCTATTACTTCGATCCGGCCCTGCGTAATGCCGGCACGGTGCTCACCATCCACAATGCCGGCTATCAGGGATGGTTCCCGCCCACGACCACGCAGCACCTGCTCCTTCCGTGGGACATCTTCACCGTGGACCGCCTGGAATACTACGACACCTTCAACTTCCTGAAGGGCGGTATCGTCTACTCCGACGCGCTGACCACCGTCAGCCATAAGTATGCCGAGGAGATCCAGACTCCCGAGTTCGGCAACGGCCTCGATGGTGTTCTGCGCAAGCGCGCCGCCGATCTGCACGGCATCCTCAACGGCGTCGACTACGCCAAGTGGAACCCGGAGACAGACGGCAAAATCGCCGCGCATTATTCAGCCAATGACCTCAGCGGCAAGGCCGCTTGCCGGCGCGACCTGCTGCACGCCTTCGGCGCTTCGCATGTGAAAGATGACGCGGCAGTGCTCGGCATCGTCTCCCGTTTCGCCACGCAAAAGGGCTTCGACCTCACCGCGCAGATCATCGAGCGTCTGACGTTCGAAAACATCCTCCTCGTTGTGCTGGGCACCGGCGAGCCGTATTATGAAAACCTCTTCCGCTCTCTGCACGAAAGGTTTCCCGAAAAGGTCTCTGTCCGCATTACCTACGACGAAACGCTGGCCCACAAGGTGCATGCCGGGTCCGACATCTACCTCATGCCGTCGCGCTACGAGCCGTGCGGCCTGAACCAGATCTACAGCCTCAAATATGGATCAGTACCAGTGGTCCGCGCCACCGGCGGCCTTGACGATACCATTGAAGAGTGGAGCCCGGAAACGCGCACCGGCACAGGGTTCAAATTCTACGGCTACTACGCCGACGACTACCTGAAAGCCGTGCAGCGCGCTCTCGCCGTCTTCGGCGACAAAGACGCATGGCAAACCCTCATGCGCAACGGCATGAAGCAGGACTACTCCTGGACCAAGCCCGCCGAGGAATACATCAAGGTCTACGAGGAAGTAGCGCAGAGGAGAAGTTAGATCTGCCGAGATAATGCGGCCTCTGTACTCAGTGTTCTCTGTGGAGAAAGATGTTTTTTCTCTGCGCTAGGCCGCATACTTCCTCCGAATGACGAAAAACAAAGGAACGCCCGCCAGAATGATCGCAGTCCCGACCAGCGAATTCTTCAAATTCTCGACATACGAGAAATAAAGCAGCACCGCCGAAGCAGCCACAAACAGCGCCGGAAGCAGCGGATATCCCCACACCCGGTAAGGCCGCGGTGTATCCGGCTGCCGTCTGCGATACACAAAGATCGTCGTGGCCGTAATCATGTAGAAAAGCCATTCTGCAAAGATAGCCAGCTCAAAAAGCTGCTGGAACCTGCCCACCACAAGCAGCAGCAACGTGCTAAGCAGCCCCTGCACAATCAGAGAAGTCGACGGGCTCTGAAATCGCGGATGAATATGCGCGATGCTGCGAAAGAACAGCCGGTCGCGCGCCGCGGCAAACGGAACCCGTGCCCCCGACATAATTGTGCCGTTCAAGGTTACAAATATGCTCAGCGCCATCGCCGCCGAAACCAGGATCGCTCCCGCATGGCCGGAGACAACCTCCATGGCCGCAACCGCGGGCCGAGGCGATGCTGCGATCCGCACCGCTGGCAGAATGTACTGGATCGCCGCATTTGTCGCCATGTAAAGCGCGCCCACAATGAACAGCCCACCGATCAGCGCGATCGGCAGGTTGCGCTCCGGACGCTTCACCTCGCCCCCGACCATCGTGAGATCGTTCCACCCGTCATACGCCCAGAGCACCGCGATCATCGCCACCATAAAGCCGCCAAATCCGCCCTGCGCTCCAGTGAACGAAGTTTTGAAATTCGCCGCCGATCCGGTATGCGAAGCAAAGCAGAACACCGCGATCACAACAATCAGCACGCCCTTAAGCCAGGTGAATACGAGCTGGAAATCACCCGCCTTTTTGATGCCGAGATAATTGAGCCCGGTAATCAGCCATGTCGCCGCAATGGCAAAAAGTTGCGACCAGTAAATGATCGTCGACCCATGGAAAACAGGCTGCTCCAGCCAGGCAAAGGCGCCAAAGATTGCCAGCGTACGCGCCAGCCCCGTGGTGACGCTGGCAATCGAAGCCGGCTTGGCCACGGCGAACCACGTCCACATGTAGAGAAACGCAGGCATGTCGCCATAAGCGTTGCGAATATAAACGTACTCGCCGCCTGCGTAGGGCATCATCGCGCCCAGTTCCGCGTAGGTCATCGCTCCAAACAGCGACAGCAGGCCGCCCACAATCCAAGCCAGATACACCAGGCTGGAACTGCCGACCGCACGCATCATCTCATGCGGCACCAGAAAGATGCCGCTGCCAATGATCGTTCCTACAACAATCGCCGTGGCATGCGACGCGCCTAAGACGCGCGGCAGATCATGTGTTTGTGTGGCTTCCTGAGTCGCCGGCAATCGACAGAACTCCTAGTAGTAGTGCTTGAGTTCATTCCAGTCTGCCTCATAAGTCATCTTTCTGCCACGTCATAAATAGATGGGCCCATGCTCCCAGGGCATCGCATATGGATGGTCGCGCGTGCCCACCACCGTGCACGACGCGTAATACCTGCTCATTTCCTCCGGAGTCGCCTCGTTGATGACAATCATCTCCTGGCCGGTGTAACCGTGCGGCCCCCATATCCAGTAATTCTGGTGGCCGCTGATGGCGGTGGGCAGGCCATACTGCTTTCCCAGAATGTTGATTGCGCTCGCCTCCCCATAGTTTCCGGCGTAGATGCCGGTAACGGCCCGTTCCCCTGGCGGCAGCGCGTCGTAAATCTGCGTCACCTGCGCAACAAGTTCATGCCAGCCAAAACGGTCAGCAAAGAACTGCGGCAGCGGCGTCGCGTCGTGATTTTCCGTGTCGTGCGGCTTGTAATGGAGCTTCTGTGCATACGCCAGCCACTGCTGCGGCGGCAGCACCGGAACAGAAAACGGGAAGAAAACCACAATGCCCGCAATAAGCACCGCCGCAAACACGCCCATGCGCACATTGCGCCATATTTTTGCGTTCGTCCACGCAGCCCACGCGATGCCTCCGGCAGCAAATAAGACGGGATAAGCAGGCGCCAGATAGTAGTCCTTGGCGTGGAGCGCCATCATCAGTGCGAGAAACAGGATGTAGAAAACTCCCAGGAAACGGAAGCTGCGCGCGCGTTTTGAAAACAGCAGCCACAAGACGCCGGTACCCCAAAGAAAAATGTTGGCGGCCGCGAGCATCATCCACTGCGCGAAAAGGAACTGCAAAGGCGGAAGCTTCACATCCTTGTCGCTCTTCTGCACATCGCGCAGCCACTCCAGCGTCGGAAAGTGATAGTGAACCTGCCACAGAAAGTTAGGCAGCGCGACAACAACAATCAGCAATACAGATATCGCAAACCAGCGGTTGGCAAAGATGCGGCGTTGCGGCGTCAGCAGCAGCGCCACCAGCATCGCAACCAGAAAGAAAAGGACGGAATCCTTGTTCTCGAACCCCAGTCCAGCGCTAAGCCCGAGCACAATCCACCAGTTGCGAATCTCATGCGGCGATTCCGATTGCACAATGCAAATCAAGGCCAGTGCGCAGAGCATCCAGAAGACAGGATCAAACGAATTCATCGACAGGTAGCTATCGATGCCGAGATAGACGCCGCCCGCAATCACACCAAGCATCGCCAGCGCCGCCGCCTTGCGTCTGCCGCCGAGCGCCCACACCAGCACGCCGGTCAGAAAGACCTTTGCCGCGCCTGCAAGGGCGGAGATCAGCCGCAACGACCACATCGTGTGGTAGCCGAAAAGCATTTCGCTCAGCCGCGCCTGTAGAGCCACAAGCGGCGGCTGGTCACCATACCCGAAGGCAAGATGCCGCCCGCACATGAGGTAATACAACTCATCGCGAAAAATGCCATACCCCGCGCGCTGCGCCAGAACATTCCCGATGACCTGAATCAGCAGCTTGACGGCCGCAAAGAGAAAAGCCAGCCACAGAATGGAGCGCAGCCGCTCCGCGCGGCGTAAAGTCAGGTGCGAAATACTGGTCGCGGTTGTCATCTTGTCTGCCTTTTTACTACGGAATCGAAGATAGTAAGGTTCGAATCTACAATTCGAATCCATTGACGGTGTCATGCTGAGCGGAGTGAGGGGTCTGCTTTTTCCCCGGATAGAGTACGAAAGGGGTGCCCCATCCTATCGCGCATTTTGCGATAGAGCCTGCCCTGAGCTAGTCGAAGGGGTAGGAAAGCGCGAACCCCTATAAGTCGGGCTGTGTGTCCTACTGCTACAATCCCACGAAAGGTTGAGCTGTGATCGGAGGCGATCTATGATCCAAACCTTGATCAAAAGCTGGTGGCTGCTGGCACTGTGCGGCGTTCTCAACGCGATATTTTCCATCATGGTGTTTCTTGTGCTGAGTCCGGATGGCTCTATCACTCTGCGGAGATTCATATACGGCAGAAGCGCGGCTGAGCAGTTGGGCGTGCTCGCACTGGCAATTGGGGCTTGCACCGTCGCAGCGGGCATTTGGAATTTAAGAAAAAGCAACTCATGGCTTCTGGTGCTGAACGGTCTTGCTTGTGGCGCACTTGGCTTGCTGGTTAGGTCAAACAGACCAGTTGCCTTTCGTACCCTTGCGCTGTTTATTGTCGTGATGGCAGTGAGCATCGGCGTGTATCAGTTGGCAACCGCGCGAACGTTGCGGCAGCATCGCATGGACGAATGGCTTCTCGGCGCAGCCGGAATCGTCTCATTTGGTTTTGCCCTGGCGTTCCTTGCTTTCGTGCTTCACTGGCTCAAACTAGACCCGAGCCCGTCCGCCCAGACTTTCAATTGGCTTGGCTCTTACTTTGGTTTCAGTGCAGTCTGTATGCTGGGGCTGGCAGCGCTCCAACTCAAGCCGGGAGCTGCGCTCCACAGCGCATTGCCCACTCACTGAGTTTGAATACGCATCTCTCAAATTGCCCCCTGCCGCAGCAAACTTGTCAAGCCCTCTCTATGTCGAGCCGTCGCATAACAATATGATATATATGGACTTAGTTCGCCCAGGTGTTTGGCGTACTATTTCGCAAAACCTGCTATCCTAGAAATAGGAAACAAAATGCCCGTGCAAAAAGCGGGCATTTTTATTTGCGGGAATATTTTATTTTCAGAAAAATCAAGCGACCCCAAGCGAAAGTATTGAAAACACAAGAACCACCCTAACGAATATAAAAATCAACCACTTACAAGGGGATGATCCCCCGCTAACTCACTGAAAACACACAAAACAGTCTGGCTGAGGAGGGGGGAGGGGGGTCAGGCGGGCTGATTCAGAATAGGGAAGTCCGTTGGATGGAAGTGAGCGTAAATCTGCTCTGCCGTCTTACGGGAAACGACTGCGGTAAGCGCTTCCAGATCGGCGCTCTGGACACTGCGTAAGCTGCCGAAATGTTCCAGCAGGCGAGTGCGGGTCCGCGTGCCAACGCCGGGAATTTCCAGCAGCTCCGAATCGCGGTCGCGCATCTCCCTCCGCTTGCGGTGATAGCTGATGGCAAAGCGGTGCGACTCATCACGAATCCGCTGCACTAAATGCAGCACCGGCGACCGCCGGTCGAGCACAATCGGATCGTCCTCCTGCCCATAGAGGTAGATGACCTCCTCGCGTTTGGCGATCGACGCCAGCGGCTGGCTGGTAAAGCCCAGCTCTTCCAGAGCCGCTGCCGCCGCATGCAGCTGGCCCAGGCCGCCGTCGATGAGGATCAGGCTGGGCATCGTCGCATTCTCCTCGGCAATGCGCTTGTAACGACGTGTGACGACTTCGCGCATTGAGGCGAGATCATCAACGCCCTCGACGGTCTTGATCTGGAACTTTCGGTAATCCGATTTCTTCATCGCGCCGTTTTCCCAGACGACGAGCGACGCGACAGTTTCCGCGCCCTGAATGTGCGAGATATCGAAGCACTCGATGCGCTTTGGCAGCTCAGGCAGTACAAGAATGTCCTGCAGCGCCTCCTGAATCGCCTTATGGCTCGGCTGCATCACGCGGAAGCGCTGGTCGAAGCTCTGCTTCGCATTTTGTCCGGCAAGATCGACCAGCGAGCGCTTCTCACCACGCTGCGGCACTGCGAGCTCAATTCGGTGGCCAGTCTGCTGGCTCAGCAGGTCTGCGAGCGCAGCGCGGTCGGCAAAATCCACCGGCACATAGATGGCCCGGGGAACGTATGGTTGATCGATGTAAAGCTGCTTCAGCAGAGCGGAAAAGAACGCGCCAGCCTCAAACGCAGCAGGCCCATTCGATGACGCATGCTCTTCCGCCTCCAGCAATTCCGGCAATTCCTCCCAGAAGAATTCGCGCCGGTCGACAATCTTTCCCGCGCGCATGTGGAAGAGATTGACTGCCAACATGCCATTCTCAAAGTGATAACCAAAGACATCGGCATCGTCGTTTTCAGTCGAAGCGATGCGCTGCTTTTCCTGCAGATCGGAAACCGTGCGCAGCAAATCGCGATAACGCGCCGCCAGCTCGAACTGCTCAGTCGCAGCAGCCACCCGCATGCGCTCTTCAAGCGACTTGCCCAACTCAGCAGTCCGTCCTTCGAGAAACATCTGCGTGTCGCGCACGGCCTCGCGATATGCCTCCGGCGTCGTCAACCCCTCAACGCAAGGACCAAGACAGCGCTTGATGTAGTACTGCAAACATGGCCGCGGATGATAACGCGAAAGATCGACCTTACAGCTGGGAATCAGAAAGCTGCGATGAATCAGATCAACAATGCGATGAGCTAGGTTTCCCGGAAAATAAGGTCCATAGTATGCGCTGCCGTCTTTGCGCAGACGCCGCGTGACAAAGACCTTCGGATATCGGTCGCCCAGAGTGAGCTTGACGTATGGATACGTCTTGTCATCACGCAACAAGATGTTGAAGCGCGGCTTGCGCTGCTTGATCAGGTTGTTCTCAAGCGCCAGCGCCTCGTGCTCGTTGTCGACCAGGATGTAATCCAGATCGACCGCCTCGCGCATCAGAGAGCCGGTCTTCGCGTTCGCCTGCGATGCTTCCAGCAGATACGACCGCACCCGCGATCGCAGGTTCTTTGCCTTGCCAACGTAGATGACTTCGTCATCCGCGTTCTTGTACAGGTATACGCCGGGCCGCGTTGGTAGAGTGCGTATTTTCTCATCTAAATCC